>Ga0268299_1000163_pt1 | contig 261537 bp, 212 predicted proteins | sample NOBtaG_FD_193484 | JGI IMG/M metagenome (GOLD analysis project Ga0268299, IMG submission 193484) | Activated sludge microbial communities from bioreactor in Nijmegen, Gelderland, Netherland - NOB reactor | ecosystem: Engineered > Bioreactor > Aerobic > Activated sludge | place: Netherlands...
AATTGTGCCACAAAACCGGACACGGAATCCGGACAATAAAACCCGGCAAACCCGAAACGGATCGCCGGGCTTTCCTGCCTTACGCATCCTCGTCAGAATCCGACCCGCCCAGCAGATCGACCTCCAGACCGCCGAGCAAAGCCTCATAGCCGTCCGCGCCGGGAGCGTCCCGGCCGATCTCGGCGCGGCTCACGTGGCCGTCTTCGCCGGGCGAATCGTCCGAGGGGGCCAGTGGGTCGGTCGGCGGGTCGCCCTCCGGTTCGGGGGGGACGTGGCGAAACCAGTGTGAGAACATGGACGAGCCCTCGCAAGATAGGGCAATCCGTTGCCACGCCGGGGGCCGGCGTCGAGGCGACCGGGATAGGGAGAGTCGGCCTCCGTTCCGCTACAGAATACAAACAACGCCGGGAATGCGGACAGGGAATTCGGCAGGGAGCCGGAGCGGCCCGGCCGAACGGCTAGCTCCCAGCGGAGGGTACGGCAGGCCGTCTTCCCAGTGACGGGCACGGTCCTGCCGTGGGAGAAGCGTCGGCGGACGACCTCACGCTCGTCCGTGGGGAGGGGCACGCCGCGGAGTTGGTCGGTCGCTCCGCGGCGGGCGGATCAGAACACGAGGTCGTTCGCGTCGGCGAAGAAGCTGTCCCCGAGGACGGTGTCGATCGAATCGATGAAGCCGTCCAGGGCCCAGAGGGAATCGTTCCCGGTCCCGATGATCGAATCGCTGTCGGAGTCGCCCGAGACGGCGTCGATGTCGGCGTCGCCGGTGAGGGTGTCGTTTCCGAAGCCGCCCAGGATCGTGTCGTTGCCGGCCCCGCCGGAGATCGAGTCGTTGCCGTTGGTGCCCTGGAGGATGTCGTTGCCGACCCCGCCGAAAAGCGAGTCGTTGCCGGCCCCGCCGTTGAGGACGTCGTTGCCGAGCCCGCCGTCGATGGAGTCGTCCCCGAGGCCGGTGGCGACGAGGTCGTTGCCGTCGCCGGCGAAGACGACGTTGTTGCCGTCGCCGGCGGCGATGGTATCGTTGCCGAGCCCGCCGTCGATGGAGTCGGCCCCCGCCCCGGAGGTGATGGTGTCGTTGCCGTCGCCGCCAGTGATGGTATTGTTGCCCTGGCCGGAGGCGATGGTGTCGTTGCCGAGCCCGCCGTCGATGGCGTTGTTGCCCTCGCCGCCGTCGAGGATGTCGCCGTCGGCCTCGCCGGAGATGGTGTCGTCGCCGTCGTTGCCGGACAGGACGTCGGTGCCCTGGCCGCCGGTGATCAGGTCGTTGCCGAAGTTGCCCAGGACGCTGTCGTTGCCGGCCTCGCCGGAGATGACGTCGTTGTCGTCCTGGCCGTCGAGCAGGTCGTTGCCGGCCCCGCCGCTGATAGTGTCCGCCCCGGTGACGCCGACGATGCTGTCGTTCTCGCCGTTGCCGCTGAGGACGTCGGCCTCGGACCCGCCGTCGATGTAGTCGCTGCCGCCGTTGCCCAGGACGCTGTCGAAGCCGGCCCCGGCCGACAGGAAGTCGTTCTCGGCCCCGCCGGTCAGGAAGTCGTTCCCGTCCAGGCCGTACATGACGACGCCGTCCGGGCTGTTGCTCGTCAGGACGTCGTTGCCGTCCTCGCCGTTGACGACCTGGAGCGGGTTCGGCGTCGGCAGATCGACCGACGCGTCGATGAACACGGTATCGTCGCCGGCCCCGCTGGAGACCTGGAACGCGAACGTGTTGAACACGGTCGGCTGCGGGCCGCTGATCGGGATGGCGAACCCCCCGGCCGTGACGAAGATGCGGTTGTTGACCGCGCCGACGGAGATCGAATCGTTCGCCGCGTCGCCGATCACCTGGAGCGTCCCGTTGATGAGCGACGCCGTGACAGCCGGCACCGTCCGGTCCTCCAGGCATTCGACCTGGGGCCGTCGGCTCAACAGCTTCTCCAACGGGGTCGCCGTCTCACCGCCGCGAACCGGGAAGACGAAGCGGTAGAACTGCCGCAACCAGCGCACCAACATGTGCTTCTCCGCTGTGGAGGACGACCGTCCAGGGCATCGCGCACGTCGCCGTGACACGCGCGACCGGACCGTTAAGGACACTATACCGCCAGCCGAGCCCGCGCCACATTGGGCACCCTGAACAAAATGCGGGGCTCGGCGAGTTTGGGAAGGAATAATCCGGCTGCGCGGAGCGGCTCTGGCGAGGCCTCGCGATTTCGGTCCGAAGGAGGGCGATCCTCGTTCGACCGAATCACAGCCACCTAGGTACACGAACCGGGGAGGAAAAGAGGACAAGAAATCTGGAGATTCTCGGGGCGGAGGTCGCCGACGGCTCAGCTGAACAGCTGGTCCAGGTCTTCCTGGAGGGCGTCCCGCAAGGCACCGCACGCCGCGACCCAGCGGCGGCGCACCGTGCGGACGTCCACGCCGACGACCGTCGCGATCTCTTCGAGGAGTCGGCCGTGGTAGAAGCGCAAGCTGAAGACTTCGCGCTCGTCGTCGGGGAGGGCATCGACGGCGCGGTGGAAGTGGACCCAGACGTCCAGGCCGTCGGTCGGGGCGGTCACCTCGACGCCGTCGGGCAGGCGGTCGGCCCGGCGGCGGGCGAAGCGGCGGAGCAGGTCGATCAGTTCCTGGCGGACGAGGTGGGCCGCCAGCCGGTAGAAGTCACGCGTCGAGGCGGGGCGGATCTTGCCCAGCGCGTTCAGCAAGCGAAGGAACGTATTTTGCAGGACGTCCTGGGCGTCGGCCGAGGCCCGGACACTGGGGTAGGCGCGCAGCATCCGCTTCGCCAGGCGGTACATCCGGTCGTGGATGGCGAGGATCAACTCGTCCTGGGCGGTCCGATCGCCGCTGCGCAACTGGTCGATCTTCTCGTGCAGCAGCTTCGTGGTGAAGGGAACGGGGGTCACGGGCAACTCCTCGGGGAGAGAAACCCCATTATATGCCCGGCGGAGATGAGACGGGTGTGAGAGGTTGCCTATTGCCCGCAACTTCCCACCCGGCCGGAGTTCGCGCCGCAGAGGATTGGCCGGTTGACAGCGGTTGGGGGGGCCGCTAGGATATACTCACCATTCGAGGGCCTGTGGCGCAGCTGGGAGCGCGCTTGAATGGCATTCAAGAGGTCGCGGGTTCGATCCCCGCCAGGTCCACTCCGAGGGCCGCCTGTCCGCCGTGGACAGGCGGCCCTCGTCGCTTCCAGGGCCGGTCTGGGACGCCCCATGCGCCTGCTGAGTTACAACATCCACAAGGGGATCGGCGGCTGGGACCTGCGCTACCGCCTGGAGCGCGTCGTCGCGGTGATCGCCGAGGCGGCGGCGGACCTGATCTGCCTCCAGGAGGTGACTCACGAACTGCCGCGGACGCGCCACGACGACCAGGCCGGCCTCTTGCGGGAGCACCTCGGCCTGGAGGCGTTCCGCTACCAGGTCAACCACTGCTGGCGGCGCGGCGGTTACGGCAACCTGCTCCTGTCGCGCTGGCCGATCGCCGCGGCGTGGGAGGTGTCGCTGCGCTACCGCGGCCGGAAGATCCGCGGCGCGCAGCTGGCGGTGATCGAGACGCCGGAAGGGCCGTTGCACCTGGTCCACTGGCACCTCGGCCTGGCGGAGCGCGAGCGGCACTGGCAGGTCGGCCACCTGCTCGACCACGCGCACTTCGCCGCGTCGGCCCACCTGCCGACGCTCGTCGTCGGCGACTTCAACGACTGGCGCGACACGCTCGCCGGCGGGCCGTTCGCCCGGCACGGCTTCACCCAGGTGACGCACCCGGCGAAGCGCTTCCGGTCGTTCCCGGCGTTCCCGCCGATGCTCGCCCTGGACAAGGCGTTCGTGCGCGGCCCGGTCCTGGTGCGCGACGCGCGCATCGTCCGGACGCGGTCCGCCCGGTGGGCGTCGGACCATTTGCCGCTCCTGCTCGATTTCCACCTCGCCGGGCCGTGACGGAGGCCGGACATGACCGAGGAGCCCCGCCCGACCCCGACGCTGGCCATCCGGCCGGCCGGCGCGACCGACCACGACGCGATCGTGGACATCTGGCTGCGCTCGGTCCGGGCGACGCACGCGTTCCTGACGGAGGACGACATCCAGGCCCTGCTGCCGCTGGTGCGCGGCGGGGCGCTAGCCGGGCTGGAGTTGTGGGTCCTGTGCGCCGACGGGGACGGGCCGGTCGGCTTCCTCGGCCTGGCGGGGGCGAAGGTCGAGGCGCTGTTCCTCGCGCCGGAGTGGAGCCGCCGCGGCGGCGGCCGAATGCTCGTCGAACACGCCCGCCGGCTGAAGGGGCGGCTCACGGTCGATGTGAACGAGCAGAACCCGGCGGCGGTGCGCTTCTACGAGGCGTGCGGCTTCGTCGTCGTCGGCCGGTCGCCGACCGACAGCGACGGCCGGCCGTTCCCGCTGCTGCACCTGGCCGAGCGGCCGGGTTAGCGATGGGCGCGGTAGAAGTAGTAGTCGGCGGTGTACGGCACGCGGGCCATCTCGCCGACGAAGTCACCCGGCTCGGCGGGGGCCTTGCCGCCGGTGGTGTTGACGCGCTGGATGTACGTCGTCCGGGCGAAGATGCCGGGTCCGCCTCGGTCGGTCGCTTCGAGGAGCAGCCAGGGGATGGCGCTCGCGTTCGGCGTCGCCCGTTCGAGCACCCGGCCGACGACGTAGCTGCCGCTGGCGCTCTCCCAGGTCGGGCCGACGTAGTGGATGCCGACCGGGCCGTCATCCTCCGGGCCGGCGTAGAGCAGCGCCTCCGGCCAGAGGAAGACCCAGGCCGAGCCGTCCCAGACGTAGACCTGGACGCCCTCGGCGTAGGTTTCAAAGGCGACCTTGTGGCCTGCCGGCACCTGGAGCTTCGGGTAGTCGCTCAGGCCCGGGGCCCGGTTGTCGTTGCCCGGGTCGGCCGCGACCGGGGCGACGAGCCCGAGCAGGAGCAGGGTCAGTGCCGTCCGGATGCGCGCGCCGGGACGATGCGATTCCGCCATCATGAACCTCGTGGAGAGTGGGTCGGCCGCACGCCTCGTGACGGGGCGGCTTACTCCCCCAATCCGCCCGGCGCGTCGCGTCGGCCAAATTGAGTCGGCCGCCGGTCGAACAGCAGGCACACCCCGAACCCCGCTGCCGCGACGCCGGCGACCAGGCCCCACGCCGCCGGGCCGAGCGGCGTCAGCCGGAAGAAGTCGGCGCTGAGCGGCCAGTACATCGCCGCGGCGTACACGACCAGGCCGAGCGGCACCCACGCCTTCAGGAGCGGGTCGCCCGCCTCGGCCGCGTCCAGGCGCAGCAGCGTCAGCAGACCCAGCGAGATGACCGTCGAGAGCAGCAGCGTCCGGCGTGACATCTCGTCGTCACCGAACGGCCAGACGGCCAGGCCGCAGACGCCGACGACGAGGCCGGTCGATAAGGCGAACCAGCCGACCTCGGCCAGGAAGCTCGCCCGCTCCGGCCCGGCCGGCCGCGACCAGCCCCTGCCGACGACGATCAGGGCCGGCATGCCGATCGTCAAGAAGTTGAGCAGCGTCACCTGCTGCGGCAGGTACGGGAACGGCCCCGCGAGCACGCCGACGGTCACCAGGATGAGGAACAGCGTGTAGACGTTCTTGACCAGGAACAGCTTCGCCGCCCGGCGGACCGTCGCGAGCACCGACCGCCCCTGGGCCAGGGCGGCCGGCAGCAGGCGGAAGTCGTTCCCCTCCAGGACCATGTCCGCCACGGTCCGCGTCGCCGGGCTGCCGTCGCCCATCGCGACGCCGAGGTCGGCCCGCTTGATCGGCAAGAGGTCGTTCAGGCCGTCGCCGAGCATCGCGGTCGGGTGGCCGGCCTTCTGCAACGCCTCGACCACGTCGAGCTTCTGGTGCGGGGCGACCCGGCCGAAGACCTTCCGCGTGCGTAGCAGTTCCGCCGGGTCGGCGGCGTTCGCCAGTTCGTCCCCGGTGGCGATCGCGCCGTCGAGGCCGATGCCGCTCACCGTCGCGCGCACGGTCTCCGGGTTGTCACCCGACAGGACGACGAAGCGGATGCCCTGGGCGGCCAGCTCGTCGAGCACGGCCGGGGCCTCGGGCCGCACCTCGTCGCTCAGCGCGACGAGCGCCACCGGCCGCAGCGGGGCGTCCGGTCCGTCCGCCTCGGCGAACAGGAGCAGCCGTAGTCCGGTTGGGAGCAGTTCGCGCCAGGCCGGCTCCCACTCGCTTCCCGCGGCGAGCCGCGGCGCGAGGGCCTCGCTCGCACCGAGGACGAGGTAGCGCTCCTCGCCACCGACGCGGGCGCGGACGGCGCTGTAGCGGTTCTGCGACTTGAACGGCACCACCTCGACCGCCTCGGCCGGCGTCGTCAGCGGCCCCAACGCATCGCGCAGGGCGAGGATCGTCTTGCTCCGGCTGTCCGTCGAGAGCCAGGCGAAGGCGCGCAGCCGGTCGCGCACGGAGTCCTCCGATTCGCCCGACAGCGGCACCAGGCGGTCCAGGGCGAGGCGGTTCGTCGTCAGGGTGCCGGTCTTGTCCATGCACAGCACTTCCACCTCGGCCATCGCCTCGACGGCGCTGAGCCGCTGGACGAGCGCCCCCCGGCTCGTCAGGCGCACCGCCCCGAGTGTCAGGGCGACGGTCGTCATGAGGATGAGGCCCTGCGGCACCAGCGACGTGATCGTCGCGGCAATCATCTGGACGAGGTCGGTCATCGAGAAGCCCCGGACGTAGTACAGGGCGACGTACAGGCCGCACAGGCCGATCGCGATCGCGGTCAGGATCTGGAGCAGCCGGTCGAGCAGACGCTGGAGCCGGCCCGGGTCGTGGCGGTAGCGCCGCCCCTCGGCGGCCGTCTTCTGGGCGAACGCCTCGCCGCCGACGGCGGTGACGCGGTAGACGCCCTCGCCGGCGGCGCAGACGCTGCCGGACGTGACCTTGTCGCCGACGCGCCGGGCGACCGGGTCCGACTCGCCGGTCAGCAAGGCCTCGTCGATCTCCAGGGAGCGGTCCTCCAGCACGACGCCGTCGGCGACGACCGCGTCGCCCGCGGAGAGGCGGATCACGTCGTCGCGGACGACCTCACCGGAGGGCAACTCGACGACGGTCCCGTCGCGGACGACGCGAGCGCGCGTCTCCGCCAAAAGGGCGAGCCGGTCGAGGTGACGCTTCGCTCGCACCTCCTGGAACAGGGCGACGGCGAGGTTGACGACCGCCATGCCGGTGACGGCGACCGCGCCGCGGTACTCGCCGAGGAGGGCGAGGGCGACCGCCGCCGGGACGACGAGGGCGTTGAACAGGGTGAAGACGTTCCGGGCGACGATCTCGGCGTAGTCGGCCCAGGGGTTGCGGACCTCGCGGTTGACCTGGCCGCGGGCGACCCGGTCGGCGACCTCGGCGGCGGTCAGCCCCCGCGGGGGCGGTGCGGAATCGTCGGCCATCGTGGCGCTCCTGGGGCGTCGTCGCGGTTCCGGGGTTAGAATACGGGGAGAGGGCAAGAGATGACGCCGGAACCCACGCCCAACCGCCCGCCGTCGCTGGGGGGATACCTGATCCCGAACGTCCTGTCGGCGACGCGGCTCGTCCTGGCGTTCGCCTTTCCGTGGCTGCCCCTGGCGGCGCGGGGCCCCGTCGCACTCGTCGCCGGCTTGACGGACCTGCTCGACGGCTACCTGAGCCGGGCGTGGCACGCGACGAGCGCGTTCGGCCGGCTGCTCGACCCGATCGCCGACAAGGCGTTCGTCCTCGCCGTCCTGGTCACCCTCCTGTCCGACGGAAGCCTGACCTGGCCGGCCCTGGCCCTTCTCGCCCTGCGCGACCTGACCGTCCTGGCCGGGGCGGCATGGCTCGCCCTGCGGCGCGACTGGGCGGCGTTCGGCCGGATGGAGCCGCGCTGGCTCGGCAAGGCGGCGACGAACGCCCTGTTCGTCTACCTGTGCCTGCTCCTGTTCGGCGTGCCGTATTCCGACTGGTTCTTCCCGGTCGCCGCCGGGCTGAGCGCCCTCGCGGCGGCCGACTACGCCCGGCTGCTTCCGGGCGTCGCATCGCCGCGGCGGTGACCGTGCTCAGCGCCCCAGCCCGACGTACCGCGCGTAGTCCTCGAACAGCCGGCCCGCCCGGCGGTCCGGCAGCGGCGCGCCGATCCGCGGCGGCTCCAGGAAGCCGAACAGCTCGTAGCCGGTCAGCACGTCGACGTGGCGGGCCTCGATGTCGATCTGCTGCTTGACGCGGCCGAACGGGGCGGCGTAGGTCGGGTGGCGGTCCGGCGGCCCGGCCCGCTCCCACAGCTCCAGGTCGGACCAGAGGTGCTTGCCGCTGTTGTTGTGCAGCCGGCGATACCAGACGAAGACCTCGTCGAGCTGGGCGAGGCGGCGCTTCGGGTCGTAGGTGTTCTGGTACGGCACGTAGCCGGCCCCGACCGCGTCCTGGTACGCGAAAATATCAACTTTGCTCCGCTCAAGCACGTCGCGCGTGATCTTCGGCGTCCCGGCCGGGGCGACCATGACCGGCTTTTCCGGCGCGAGGGAATGGCAGTGCTCGGCGACCGGGTCGTAGTACGCCGACGCCTTCTCCAGGTCGTTCATCTCGTGGGTCAGGTACCAGCCGTAGAACGAGCGGCGGTGGCCGTACCGGGCCCAGAGGTCTTCCGCGATCTGCTGGCTGATGCCGATCGCGCGGCGGTTGCGCTCCGGCCAGCCGGGCTTGTCGAACTCCCAGAGCAAGTTCGTGTCGCCGGACCGGCCCAGCCCCAGGAGGACGTGCATGCCGTTCTCCTCGGCCCGTTCGAGGATCGTGCCGACCACGTCGAAGTTGAACCGCTCGGCGGCGACCTCCTTGCCCGCCTCCGGGTCGTGGAAGCGGACGCGCGACGGGTAGTACCAGGAGCCCTGGTACTCGACGTAGGTGACGACGAGGGTCGTCATGCCGAGGCGCTTCGCCATGTCGACCACCGCGGCGACGTCGCCCGGGGCCATGTCGCGCTCCCGGCCGTAGACGCCGCGGCCGACGGCGAGCGGGTCGAGCCAGCCGGCCGACAGGACCGGCAGGGCCGGCGTCCGCGACGCGACGACGGTGAGCGGCCAGTCGCCCTGGACGATGCCGTCGGGTCCCTCGATCCGGTAGAGCAGTTTGCGTTCGCCGGCCAGCCGGACGGTGGGGGCCCAGGCCCGGGCCAGGGCGACGCCGCCGGGCGGCACCTGGACCGCCTGCTTGCGGATGAGGTTGTCCTCGGCGACGCGGTCCCAGAAGAAGCTGACCGCGAACGCGGCCGGGCGGTCGGTCCGGTTCGGGACGGCGAGGCGCAGCTCGACGTTGGTCTGGTCGCTGACCGGCCCGGCCGGGACGACGGTGAAGCCGGGCCGGCCGGGCGGCGCGGGCAACTCGTCCGGCGGCAGGACGGGCCGGCCGCCGGGCTGGGCCGGGGCCGTCGCGCACCACGCCGCGAGGCCGGCCAGGAGCAGCGCCAGGGCGGCGGCGCGGAGGGAGGTCTGACCGGTCATGTCGTCACCTGCCGTTGAGGGACGGCGTCCCTGCGCGAAGCGTCGCCCCGGAACCGGCTCCGGGGCGATACCCCATTATAGGGCAGGGAACGGCAGGAAAGAGCGACTTACCCCGCGGCAAGCTCCAGGCCGGTCATCGTCCCCTTCGTCCCGGCGAAGGCGTCGACCTCCAGGCCGAGCCGCTGCGCGATCGACACGAACACGCGCGGCAGGGCGGCGTTGTTCTTCTGGTCGAACGCCAGGTGCTGGCCGTGCTTGAACCCGCCGCCGGCGAGCAGGACCGGCATGTTGCGCGTGTCGTGGCTCGACGCGTTGCCGAGGTTGCTGCCGAACAGCACCGCCGTCCGGTCCAGGAGCGTCGTCCCGCCGGCGGCCGACTCCTTCAGCCGCGTCAGGAACCGGGCCAGCTCCTTCATCTGCTGTAGCTCGACGAGGCGGAGCTGCTCGATCTTCTCGGCGTCCTGGCCGTGGTGCGACAGGTTGTGCCAGTCCATCGTCACGCCCGGGATCGGCAGGACGTAATGGCTGCCGCGCACGCACAGGACGACGACCCGCGTCGAGTCGGTCTCCAGGGCGAGGTGGGCCACGTCCATCATCAGCCGGAGCCGGCCGAGCGCGTCCGCGATGTTCGTGCTATCGACCGGCGGCTTCGCCTCGACCTTCGGCTTCGGCTTGCGCGACCACGCCTCGGCCTGCTGGAGGCGCTGCTCGACCTCGCGCACCGCGCCGAGGTACTCGTCGAGCTTCTCCTTGTCCTGGCCGGGCAGCGTCCGGGCCAGGGCGTTCGCCTGGTCCTGGACGGCGTCGATGACGCTCTGGCCGGCGGCGAGCTTGCGCTGCTGCTCGGCGACAGCTGCCGGGTTGCCTTCGAGGAACAGCCGGGCGAAGACCACCGACGGCCGGTCGTCGGCCGGCAGGTTGACGCCGCGCCGCGACCACGACAGCGTGCTGCCCGGCAGCGTCGACAGGTTCAGGTACGGCACCCGCGTCGCCGGCGGTAGCTTCTCCAGCAGGAACTGGTCGAACGAGATCGTGTTCTTGAACGTCGGCCGGGCCGGGTGCGGGGCGGCGGTCAGGAAGCAGTTCTCCGACGTGTGGCCGCCGTCCACGTCCGGGTGCCACACCCCCGAGAAGACGGTCCAGTCGTTGCGCAGCGGCGCGAGCGGCTCCAGGAGCGGCGGCAGGGCGAAGTCCCGGCCGGCCTTTTGCGGCGTGAACAGCGGCTGGTGCATGCCCAGCCCGGTCATGAAGAACACGACGCGGCGCGGCGGCCCTTCCGGGGCGGCCAGGGCGTGCGCCCGCGGCGCGAGGGCCTCTAGCCACGGCAGGGCGAGGGCCACGCCGGCCCCGCGCAGGAAGCGGCGGCGGTTCACAGTCGTCATGGCGGCCCTCACTTTCGCAGGAACAGGGGACTGGCGACGACGGCGTGGACCAGTTCGCGGAAGCCGTCGCGCTGGCGCGCCGCGGCGACGATCGCCTCGACCGCGTCGCGGTCGGCCCGGCCCGGCGGCGTCCCGGTGGCGTATGTCGCCAGCTTCTCGACCAGGGCGCGCGTGAACTGCTCCTTCTCGCCGAGCAGGAGCTTCTTGTACTCGGCCACGTCCTTGAAGCGCCGCCCGTCCGGCAGGACGTCCCCCTGCTCGACCGGCAGGCCGAGGGCCAGCTCGACCGTCGCGTTCGTCGCCGGGACGAAGGCGTTCAGCTTCGCCGCCGGCCGCTGGCCCTTGGCCGGGGCGGTACGGTAGCGGTCGCGCTGGCCGCCGATCGGGTCGAACGCCTCCAGGGCGAACCCGGGCGGGTCGATCCGTCGGTGGCAGCCGGCGCACGCTTCGACGTTGCGGTGCTTGGCGAGCTGGTCGCGGATCGTCACCGCGCCGCGCGTGTCCGGCTCGACGGCCGGCACCCCCGGCGGTGGCGGCGGGGCCGGCTGGCCGAGGAGGTGCTCTAGTACCCAGACGCCGCGCGTCACCGGCGACGTCGTCGTCCCGTTCGCCGTCACCTTCAGCACCGCCGCCTGGGTCAGCAGGCCGCCTCGGACGCTGCCCGGCGGCAGCGCCACCCGCCGCATCGCCTGGCCGGTCACGCCCGGGATGCCGTAGTGTTTCGCGAGCCGGCCGTTGAGGATCGTCCAGTCCGAGGCGAGGAACTCGGCGACCGGCCGGTTCTGCTTCAGCATCTCCTCGAAGTAGCCGTGCGTCTCGGCGAGCATGGCGTCCTGGAGCCGGTCGTCGTACTCGGGGAAGAGCTTCTTGTCCGGCGTCGTGAAGTCGATGTCCTTCAGCGACAGCCACTGGGCGGTGAAGTTCTCGGAGAACCGGCCGGCCTTCGGGTCGGCGAGCATCCGCTCGACCTGCTCGCGGAGCGTCTTCGGGTCGCTCAGCTTGCCGGCCCGGGCGACGGCGAAGAGGGCGTCGTCCGGCATGGACGACCAGAGGAAGTACGACAGCCGGCAGGCGAGGGCGCTGTCGTCGAGCGGGCCGGGCTTCTCGCGCAGGAAGAGGAAGTCCGGCGAGCACAGGACGGCCTTCAGACCGGCGCGGAGGGCGGGCTCGAACTTGTCGCCCTTGGCGAGGCGGTCCCGGACGACCTTGACGAACGGGGCGACGTCGGCCGGGGTGGTCGGCCGGCGGAAGGCGCGCGGCAGGAAGGTTTTCAGGACCGCCTCCGCGTCGGCGAGGGTGCCCTTCGCGAGGTCGAGCTTGCCGATCAGGCGCGTCCGGCTCTCCGGCGGCCAGTTCTTCAACAGCGGCCCCTCGACCTCGACCGGGCCGAAGCCCCAGCCCGGGCCGGGGAACGCCTTCGGGTCGTCGAGCTTGAGCTGCTGCGGGAAGCCGTAGCCGACCAGGCGGAGCGTCGCCCCGCGCGGCAGGCGCTTCTCGAACTCGACGACCCGGGTCGGGTTCGCCCGCGTCAGGTCGTAGTAATCGACCCGGTTGAAGAGGGACGCCCCGGACGTCGTCCCGGTGGACACCTCGACGGCGTAGTCCTTGTCGTCGAGGTTGTGGCCGACGAGCGGGATGCGGACCTTGTAGATCCCGGCCGCGTCGGTGCGGAACCGGTCCCGGAACAGCTCCCGGCCGAGCGTGCTTCGGAAGAGGATGAGGTTGTCGCCCTTGTTGAACGCCGGGAGCGGGCCCCTGTCGCCGGCGATGCGCAGCCCGTCCGGCGTGCCGGGGATGAGGAGCTTCTTCTCCGGCTTCGGCATCGGCGGCAGGGTCAGGGCGGCGTCGAGGGCGAGGTCGGCCCCTTCGAGGTAGCGCTCCAGGTGGGCCGACGAGAGCTGCAGCGCCGCGGCGACGTTGTCGAAGCCGTGGGCGGTCGCGTCCTCGGGCAGCTGGCGCGTCAGGTCGAGGTCGATCGCGAGCAGGTCGCGGAGGGTGTTGGCGTACTCGGTGCGGTTGAGGCGGCGCAGGGTGGTGCGGCCCTCCTTGGCGACGCGGGCGGCCTCGACCTGGGCGAGGCCGTCGCCGACCCAGTCGGTGAGGACTTTTAGCTCGGCGTCGGTCGGCTTCGGCTTGTTGCCCGGCGGCATCGAGCGATCGGCGGCCCGGTCGTGGACCTTGCCCCACGTCGCGGCGGTCGTGGCGAAGTCGGCGGGGAGGGTGTCGAGGCGCAGGTCGCCCTTCGCCTTGCCGCCCTGGTGGCACTCGACGCAGTAGCGCTGCAGCACGGCCGCGACGTTCGCGGGCGGTTGGGCGGGCAGGGCGGCGGGAAGGACGAGGAAGAGCCCGACGACGAGGCCGGCGATTCGCATGGCGGTACTCCCTTCCGCGGGCGAAGCTGTTGGGACAGTCTAGCACACGGCGGGGGGCCGAACCCAGAGCAATCGCCCATATGGAGTGCGGCGATTCATCGCCGCACTCCAAATGAACCCGACCGTGGGGCAGGGTGTCCTGGTGAGTGCCGAGCCGCGCGGCGTTGACAGCGCGGCGGGATCGGCTAGACTGCTCACAGCGGCCGAAGTGGCGGAATGGCAGACGCGCTCGACTCAAAATCGAGTACCCAAAAGGTGTGTGGGTTCGAGTCCCACCTTCGGCACTTCCTCATTCAGATCTAACCTCACGGCTGCGAGGCAGGCCGCACCCTCGGCAGCAGGTTCGCCGCCACCGCGCGGATCATCGGCTTGTCGTGCTTCTGGGCCGCCTCCAGCACCGGCACCGCGTCCGGCCCGGCGGCGAGCAAGATCCGCCGCATCGCCCCGGGCACCGGGCACGAGTCGTCTCCCAACGCCTCGATCACCGCCGCCGTGTTCAGGTTGGAGCCGACCTTCGGCAGCACCTTCATCGCCAGGCGACGCACGTGGTAGCTGTCCTCGCTCCGGACGCTCGCCACCAGGGCGGCGACCGCTTCGGCCGAGTCCCGGCCCAGCAGCACGAGGTGGTTCTCCGCCTCGGCCTGGACGGCCTTGTCTTCGACGGCCTCCAGCGTGTTGAGCAGCTGCGCCGCCGTCCCGGGGACGGTCCGGGCGAGGTCGGCCAGAGCCGCGACGGCGGCGATCCGGTCGGCGGGCGTGCCTTCCCGCAGCTTCTGGAGCAGCGGCGGCTCGGCCTGCAGGCCGTCGAACAGCTTCTGCATCACCGGGTCGGTCCGGCCGAGTACCCGCAGGACGTTCGTCGCCCGCTGGCGGACGAACGGGTTCGCGTGGCGGAAGCCGGCCACCAGGACCGGGGTGCCGTCCCGGCCAAGGACGCGGAGGATGCGGAAGTACGCTCCGGGCACCGGGCAGTACGTCTCCGCCATCGCCTCGACGAACTCCGGCGTCGCGGCGGCCGGACCGGCCTGCGACAGCACCTTGACGGCGAAGTTGCGCGCCGGGTACGCCGTCTCCTTCTCGCGGATGATGCGGATCAGGGCCGACACCGTCGCCGGCGACTCCTTCGCCAGGGCGACGAGCCGCCGCTCCGCCTCGGCCGCCACGCCGGGGTCGGCCTCGGTCGCCACGCCGCGGACGAGGTCGTTCGCCGCGGCCGGGTGCTTGCGGACCAGGTCGCCCAGGGCCGCCCCGGCCGCCGTCCGCAGGGCCGGTTGCTCCGACCGCAAGAGCGCCAGCCACGGTCCGGTCGCGTCGGCGAGCGGGACGGCTTCGGCGGCCGGCGCGGCGGCGACGCCGGCGAAAAGGGTGAACGCGGCGACCCATACGGTACGCTTCATGATCGGCTCCAGGTTTCGGTGGGTACTTATTCCGGCAGCGGGATGAGACAGCCGTAAGCCTCGGTCTCGGGGTTCGGGACCGGCTTGCCAGCCAGCAGCGCCACGACGGCGTCGGCGACGAACCGGCTGCGGACGGTCTTGCCGGACTCGTTGTCGTCGAACGCCCCGCGGTAGCGCAGGTCGCCTCGACCATCGACGACGCACACCGTCGTCAGGACCGTCGCCCCGAAGGCGGCCGCGGTGTGGGCCCCGCCGTCCGCCAGCAGCGGAAAGCCCAGGTCCTTCTCCTTCCACGCGGCGGCCGCGCCGGGGCGGCCGGTGCTGTCGATGGCCAGCACGACGACGCCCTTGCCGGCGTGGTCGGCCGCGAACTGGCGGAACCGCGCCTCGTACTGACGGCAGAACGTGCAGCCGTGGCTGTAGAAGACCATGACGACGACCTTCCCCTTGAGGTCGGTCAGGCGGACGTCCTTGCCGGTGAGCACGTCCGGCAGGCGGAAGTCGCGGACCGGCTTGCCCAGGCCGGTCGCGTCGTCCGCCAGGAGCGGCCCCGTCGCTACCGCCAGCAGGGCCAGGAACGTCCGCATCGCGTGCCCCTCGTCGTTCGGTGTTTCATCCTTCCGCCTCGAAAAGCGAGCAGGTACGCCGAAAGGCGACACGAAATGTCGCGCTTCCGTGCCGGCCCTCCGCCCGGTACAACAGGGCGTCCCCCTCGCAAGGAGCCGACCCATGACCGCACGACTCGCCTGCCTGCTCGCCGCCCTGGCCGTCGCCCAGCCGACGCCGGAGGAGGTCGCCAAGCTCGAGAAGCAGCGCTGCCCGAAGCCGGCCGAGTTCGCCCTCGTCTTCTCCAACGGCTACGCCGGCAACAGCCTCCCGGCCGACGAGGCGAAGTTCGAGGCCCTCCTCGTCAAGGTCAAGGCCGCCGGGTTCAACGTCGTCCACACGACGTACTCCGAGAAGCGCCTGGAGCTGTGCAAGAAGCACGGCGTGAAGCTGATGGTTGACTTTCTCGCGCCGGAACACCACGTCTACAAGGGCCCCGACGCATGCAAGGCCCTCGCCGAGAAGCTCAAGGGCGACCCGGCCGTCTGGGGCTACAACGTCTGGAACGACACGATCGGCAAGACCGGCGAGGGTCGGCGGCGCGACGTCAACAACGTCCGCCAGTGGGACCCGACCCACCCGGCGTTGTGCGCGACGTACCGCACCAGCGGCCTCAACCACCTCGTCAACGCCGACGCGGTCGGCTACTACGACTACCACTGGGCGCGCGGCCGGGAGCAGCACTTCCCGCACCTGCTCGCCTTCTCGAAGGCCGCCCGCGAGCGCGACGCCTTCTTCTACGCCTGGCTGGCGACCGATGCCGGCCAGGCCGGCAAGGGGAACTACAACCGGAGCCTCTACTCGGCGAACACGTCGATCGCCTGCGGCCTCAAGGGCGTCCTCTGGTTCCTCGGCGGCAAGCTCCTCGACCTCGACTCGCTCGAATGGACCGAGCACGGCAAGGACATCCTCAAGGTCCACGCCGAGATCGCGCCGCTGGCCCGCGAGCTTGCGACGATCGGCAACCCGACCGCGATCTACACGACGCCGATCACAAAGACGATGAACAACGACCCGCTCCCCGGCGACAAGAAGGAGATGCTGCCGCCGGGGCTGGAGCAGAACGCCTTCCCGAAGGAGTTCTTCCTCCAGCCGAAGGCCGGCGAGTTCGTCCTGGGCGTCTTCCAGCCCGACGCCCAGAAGCAGGCCGGCCACCTCTTCCTGGCCAACCACAACGCCTACGCCGAGCAGGCCGTCGAACTCGGCGTCCGCGGCGTTCGACTGGAGCAGTTCGCGCGCAAGGCCGGCCGGTGGGAGCCGGTCAAGATCGAGGACGGCGTCGCCCGGGTGGCCCTCGCCTCCGGCGGCGGCGAACTGCTCCGCTTCGCCCCCTGACGCCGGTGTCGTCGCGCCGACGGTCGTGCAACCTTGTATATTTCTCCCGGAGCGCCCAGGTTAACTCGGTTCAGCCGGCTGGAAGCGCGGAAGGAATGAGGGTTGAGAGTTCGTCGCAAGACTCGTCGGTCGGATGGCGAAGGACTGATAAGGGAGTGACAGCATCGCCGACCCGCGGAGGGAGCGCCATGCCCGAGGAGACCCCCGTCCCGGTCGTCGTCGTGACCGGCGGCAGCGCCGGTGTCGGCCTGGCCGTGTGTCGTCGTTTCGCCCGGGTGGGCTACCGGCTGTCCCTGTGCGGCCGCGACGCCGCCGCGCTGACCGCGGCCCACGACGAGCTGGAGAAGGTCGCCCCGGACGTCCTGGCGATGCAGCTCGACCTGTTCGACTTCGACGCCGCCCCGAACCTGATCGCCTCGACCCTGGAGCGCTACGGCCGGATCGATGTCGTCGTCAACAGCGCCGGCCACGCCCCGGTCGGGCCGCTCGACCAGGTCGGCGACGAGGACTTCCGCCGCGCCCTGGCCGTCAACTGCGAGGCGACGTTCCAGACGACGCGCGCCGCCTGGGACGCGATGCGCGCCCAGGGCGGCGGCACGATCGTCAACCTGTCCGCCGCGCTGGCGGCCGACCCGCCCGCCGGGCTCGGCGTCTTCGCGGCGTGCAAGGCATGGGTGAACACCTTCACCCGAGCGACGGCCGCCGAGGGCCGGCCGCACGACATCCGCGCCTTCGCTCTCGCGCTCGGCCCGGTGCGGACGCGCCTGCTCGACGACCTGGCTCCGGGCCATCCCGCCGCCCGGGCCCTCGACCCGGACGAGGTCGCCGACCTGGTCCTGGCGCTGACCGGGCCGACGTTCCGCCACGCGAGCGGCCAGACGCTCGACGTCTTCATTTAGCCCCGGGAATCCCGGGGGCTTCACAACGGCCGCGGCAGGCCGAAGATCAGGCCGGCGAGCAAGACGACCAGCCCGACCGGCAGGCCGCAGAAGCCGAAGATGCCCAGGAACAGGCCGACGAGCAGGTAGTCGAAGCGCCGCGGCCGGTCGTCCTGGACCATGCCCAGGAAGGCGATCCAGCCGACGATCAACGCCGGCACTGCCAGGCCGAGGCCCCACGCCAGGCCGGACGGCTCGTCGGTCAGGCTCGTGACGCGCATCACGAAGAAGAGCAGGTAGGCCAGGGCGACCCCGGCGAGGACCGCCCCGCACGCCGCCCCGGAGATGCGCACCGTGCCGGCGAGCACGTCCGGCCCGCCGCGCCGCAGCAGGGCGAGCAGGCCGACGGCGACGAAGGCCAGGTACGGCAGCGCCGCGACGCCGCCGATGATCAGGCCGGCGACCAGCTCCGAAGGCATGGGCGGTTCCTCGTCCCGGGTACGGTCTGGTCAGGATAACAATGCCGCGGCGGCGGTCAACCTTGCGGCGCGGCCCGGTTGCGGCGATGCTAATACCGGACCGTCCGCACCCCGGTTCGGAGGCCGACCGTGACCCACGCCGCCCGCCGTCTCGACGACCCGCTCGACGCCCTGCCCGGCCTGTCGCCGGCCCGGCGCGACCTGCTCGGCAAGCTCGGCCTGGCGACCGTCGCCGACCTGCTCGGCCACTTCCCGCGCGAGTACCAGGACCTGAGCGACCGCCGCCGGATCGGCGAACTGACCGCCGACACGCTCCAGACGGTCGAGGCCGAGGTGATCGATATCACCTCGCGCAACCTCAACGACGGCCGGGTCGTCATCAGCGTCGTCGTCAACGACGGCGGCGAGGCGAGCCTGGAGGGCGTCTGGTTCAACCAGGCCGGCATGGCCCGCCGGTTCCGCTTCGGCCAGCGCGTCGCGTTCAGCGGCAAGCCGAAGTGGTACCGCGACCATTGGCAGATGACGAACCCGCGCGTCCGGGAGCTGGACGGCTCGGCGAGCGACCCCGGCGACGGCGCGAGCGTCGTGCCGCTGTATCCGCTGACGGAGGACCTGCGGCTGGAGCAGCTCCGGCCGGTGATGCGGCGGGCGCTCGAACTCTACGCCAACGCCGTCCCCGAGCCGCTGCCGCTCCGCCTACGCCAGGAACACAACTGGCCCGCCGCGGCGAAGGCGATGTGGGACGTCCACTTCCCGGCGAACGTCGCCGCGGCGGCCCTGGGCCGGCGGCGCTTCATCTACGAGGAGCTGCTCGTCCTCCAGCTCGCCCTCGGCCTGCGGCGGCGCGAGATGCGCGACCGCCAGCTCGCCCCGAAGTTGCCGACGACGAAGCAGGTCGATGCCCACATCCGCCGGCTGTTCCCGTTCGAGCTGACCGACGATCAGAACGCCGCCATCGCCGACCTGCGCCGCGACTTGGCCAGCGACCGGCCGATGCAGCGCCTCGTCCAGGCCGACGTCGGCGCGGGCAAGACCGCCGTCGCCGTCTACGCCCTGCTCGTCGCCGTCGCGAACAAGCACCAGGCCGCCCTGATGGCACCGACCGAGGTTCTCGCACGGCAGCACCACCGCACCCTGGAGCGCTACCTCGCCTACAGCCGGGTCCGCCGTCGGCTTCTGACCGGCAGCCTGTCGCCGCGCGAGCGGCAGGACACCCTCGCCGCGCTCAAGGCCGGCGAGGTCGATCTCGTCATCGGGACGCAGTCGCTCGTGCAGGACGGGGTCGCGTTCGCCCGGCTCGGCGTCGTCGTCATCGACGAGCAGCACAAGTTCGGCGTCCACCAGCGGGCGAAGTTCCGCCAACTCGGCGTCGATCCGCACTACCTCGTCATGACGGCGACGCCGATCCCGCGGACGATGGCCCTGACCGTGTTCGGCGACCTCGACGTCTCGACGATCCGCCAGCTGCCGCCCGGCCGCCAGCCGGTCCGCACCCGCTGGCTCGACGAGGCGAAGCGCGCCGACGTGTACGGCCTGATGCGCGACGGGCTGGCCCAGGGCCGCCAGGCGTACGTCGTCTGCCCGCTCGTCGAGGAGTCGGACACGCTCGCCGCCCCGGCGGCGACGCGGCGCTACGAGGAACTCTCGGCCGGCCCGTTCCGCGACTTCCGCGTCGGCCTCCTGCACGGCCGGATGGACGAGGCGGAGAAGGCCGACGTGATGGAGCGCTTCCGGACGCGCGACCTCGACTTGCTCGTCTGCACCACGGTCGTCGAGGTCGGCGTGGACGTGCCGACGGCGACGCAGATGGTGATCGAGAACGCGGAGCGGTTCGGCCTGTCGCAGCTGCACCAGTTGCGCGGCCGGGTCAGCCGCGGCCCGGTCGCCGGGGTGTGCTACCTGTTCGCGAACCCGCCGACGGACGACGGCCAGGAGCGGCTGCGGGCGTTCGTCCGCACCAGCGACGGCTTCGACCTCGCCGAGGTGGACGCGAAGCTGCGCGGCACCGGCGAGCTGTTCGGCACCCGGCAGCACGGTGAGAGCGAGCTGCGCCTGGCCAGCCTGCCGCGCGACGCCGACGTCCTGTCGCTGGCCCGGCGCGACGCGTTCGCGTTGTTACAGGAAGACCCGCGCCTGGCCGCCCCGGACCTGGCCGGCCTGCGTCGGCTCGTCGCCCAGCGCTACGGCCGGACGCTCGACCTGGCCGAGGTGGGGTGACCCGGTTCCCGGCGAGCGGGGGGCGTGAGGCCCCTGTTTCCGACACGACCGGAAACAGGGGCCTCACGCCCCCCGCTCGCCGGGCTCCTCGTCCAGCTTCTCCAGCGCGTCCTTCAGCGTGCGGTGCGTCTCGAAGAAGCGCGTCGCCAGGGTGTCCATCAGCGTCAGGAGCGACAGCAGCTCGCCGATGCGCCGCCGCCGGTCGGCCGACTCGCCGGCCTCCTCCGGCGACAGGCGATCGTGGCACTGCTGGAGCGTCGCCAGGACCGGGTCGATCTCGCGCCGCTTGCGCTGCTCCGCGACCAGGACGAACATCTCCCACGTGTCGTGCAGCGACTCGTAGTGGTCGCGCCGGTCGCCGCGCTTGTGGACGCGCCGCACCAGGCCCCATTCGACCAGCTTGCTCAGGTTCATGCTCACGTTGCCGCGCGAGATCTTCAGCCGGTCCATGATGTCGTCCATCGTCAGGGCCGCCCCGGTGATGAACAGCAGCCCGTGGATCTCCGCCATCGTCGGGCTGATGCCCCACAGCGAACTCATCCGCCGCCACAGGTCGACAAACTCCTGCTCGACCGCTTGCAGCGCCTCGGTCGACATGGGTCGGTCCTCTTTCAGCGGTTTTAGCTCGTTCAAGAACACCTGAAACATCGTACCTCCCTTGCCTGGCCAGCACAAGCGCGGTCGTCCTGAGCCGCCTGTAGCGGTGGTGCCGAGGGCGGGCCGTGGGGCGGCCGTCGAATCGGCCGTCCGAACGGGCCGACGCGGTCGGGTCGCGCCGATGGGAGAGGCAGTGAGTTGCCCCTAGTTCCGGGAGGAAAGATGAACGGACGCAGGATGTTGGCCGGGCTGCTCCTGGGGTGGGCGATCGTCGCGACGCCGGGGTACGCCCAGCTGTTCGGCAAGCGGACGCCGCCGACGCCGCCGGTGCCGCTCGACCAGAAGGTCGCCGCCCTGGTCAAGACGGTCAAGGAGGACGGCGACGAGAACAAGCGCCTCGCCGCGATCGAGGACCTTCGCGGCCTCGACGCCGCCGCCCACGCGGAGATCATCCCCGCCCTGATGGAGGCGATGCTCAACGACAAGAAGCCGTCCGTCCGGGCGGAGGCCGCCTACACGATCGGCCGCATCCGCCCGGTCCAGGGCGGGATCGGCCAGGCGCTGGAGCACGTCCGCGACAACGACGCGTCGATGCGCGTCCGGCTCCAGGCGCGCGGCACCCTGATGAGCTACTACCTGGGCGGCTACCGCTCGAACAAGATGGAAGACCCGAAGCAGCCCCTGACGCCGAACGGCAAGGAGCCGCCCGTCGCGCCGGGCACCGGCACCGGTGCCGCGGCGAAGAACGTGCCGCCGCCGGTCTCGACCGGTCAACCGGGACCGTCGCAACCGGCCCCGTTCCAGGCGGGCCCGTTCCAGTCCGCCCCGCCGGTCATCGTCACCGCGCCGCCGCAGGGGGTGCCGCTCCTGCCGGTTCCGACCCAGCAGCCGCCGGTGGCCCAGCAGCCGGCACCGCTCCAGGCCGTGCCGACGACGCCTCAGCCGAACGTGCCGACGACGACGCTGCCGCCGGCCCCGCCGCCGGTCGTCGTCGAGCGGCCGGGCGAGACGGGTGCCAGGCCGCTGCCGCCGGGGCCCGGCACCGCGACGCCGGCCACGCCGGCACCCCGCTCAGAGGGGCCCTCGCTGGGGCCGCCGCCGGGGTGAGGGGCCCGATAACGAAGAGACCCGGGCGTCGCAACGCCCGGGCTTGTTCGTTTTTGGGGTGAGGGGTTACTTGCGGAGGAGGTGGGTCGAGGGGCCGTAGACCAGCTCGGACACCTCGCCGACCGTCTCGGACAGGGTCGGGTGCGGGTGCATCGTCATCGCCACGTCGCGGGCGGACGCCCCCATCTCGATCGCGAGCATCGCCTCGGCGATCATCTCGCCCGCGCCGATGCCGACGATGCCGACGCCGAGGATGCGCTCCGTCGCCGGATCGACGAGCATCTTCGTCAGGCCCTCGGTGCGGCCCAGTGTCAGGGCCCGGCCGGAGGCGGCCCACGGGAAGCGGACGCGCTTCACCTCGCGGTTCTGCTGGGCGGCTTCCGTCTCGGTCAGGCCGCACCAGGCGATCTCCGGGTCGGTGAAGACGACGGCCGGCACCGCCCGGGCGTCGTACTCGGCCGGCTCGCCGTGGATGACCTCGGCGGCGATCTTGCCCTCGAACGTCGCCTTGTGGGCGAGCATCGGCTGGCAGGCGACGTCGCCGATCGCGAGCAGGTGTGGCACGTTCGTCCGCATCTGCTTATCGACCGGGATGAAGCCCTTGTCATCGACGCGGACGCCGACCTTGTCCAGGCCGAGGTTCGCCGAGTTCGGGTAGCGCCCGACGGCGATCAGGACGCGGTCGAACACCTCGTCTACTTTGCCGCCCTCCTCGCCGTCGAGGCTGGCCTTGATCGCGTCCTTCGCCGCGGCGAGTCCGGTGACCTTCGTCTTGAGCAGGATGCGGTCGAAGACCTTCTTCAGCCGGTCGGCCAGCGGCTTGACCAGGTCGCGGTCGCAGCCGGGCAGGAGGCCGTCGGTGAACTCGACGACGGTGACCTTGCTGCCGAGCGCCGCGTAGACGAAGCCCATCTCCAGGCCGATGTAGCCGCCGCCGACGACGAGCAGTTTCGCCGGCAGGTCGGCCAGGGCGAGGGCCCCGGTCGAGTCCATGACGCGCGGGTTGCCGGGGATGTCGATCGCCTTCGGCCGGGCCGGGCTGGAGCCGGTCGCGATGACGCCGTGCTGGAAGCGGTAGCGCTTGCCGCCGGCCTCGACGGTGTTCGCGTCGACGAACGTGCCGCGGGCGTTGACGTAGTCGACCTTCCGGCTCTTGCACATCGCCAGGAGGTTCTTCGACAGCGTATCGACGACCTTCTGCCACGAGGCGCGCACGCCGTTGATGTCAATCTTCGGCTCGGGGTAGGTGACGCCGTAGTGGCTCAGCTCGCGCGCCTCGTGGATGAGCTTCGCCGTGTGGAGCAGCGTCTTGGACGGGATGCAGCCGACGTGGAGGCAGGTGCCGCCGGGGCGCTCCGTCTCGTTGACGAGGGTGACCTTCATGCCCTTGTCGGCCGCGTGGAACGCGGCGGCGTAGCCGCCGGGACCGCCGCCCAGGACGAGGACTTGCGTTTCGATCGTTTCGCTCATGGGATCTCTCGGCATCTAGGGCGAGCGGCGCTACCAGCCTACCAGCCCGGAGCGCGAGCGACGGGCGTTTCTTCCGTCGCTCGCGCTCCGGGTTGGTGCAGTGTCACTCCGCTCCCGGTCGCCCGTCGCTCGCGCTCCGGGTTGGTTACGCGTGCAACAACATCGTCAGCGGGTTTTCGAGCAGGTCGGCCAGCTGCCGGGCGAACCGGGCGGCGTCCGCCCCGTCGATGACGCGGTGGTCGTACGACAGCGACAGCGGCAGCAAGAGCCGGGCGACGATCTGGCCGTCCTTGTCCGGCACGGCGGTCAGCCGGCCGCGCGACAGGCCGAGGATGGCGACCTCCGGCCAGTTGACGATCGGCGTGAAGGACGTCCCGCCGATACCGCCGAGGTTCGTGATCGTGAACGTCGCCCCCTTCATGTCGGCCGGCTCGAGCTTCTTCGCCCGGGCCTTCTCGGCGATGGCGGCCAGCTCCTGGGCCATGTCCAGGACGCTCTTCTGGTCCGCGTCGCGGATGACCGGCACGACGAGGCCGTCGTCGGTATCGACGGCGACGCCGAGGTGGTAGTACTTCTTCTTGATGAGCTGGCCGGCGTTCGCGTCGAAGCTGGCGTTGAAGTGCGGGAACTGCTTCAGCAGCACCGCGCACGCCTTGAGGACGAACGCCGTCACGGTGAGCTTGATCGAGCTGGTCGAGCGCGCCTTGCGGAACGCCTCCAGCTCGGTGATGTCGGCGAGGTCGTGCTGGGTGACGTGCGGGATGAGGTTCCACGCGAGGGCCATCTGCTTGGCGATCGCCTTGCGGATGCCCTTGACCGGGGTGGCCTCGACCGGGCCGAACTCCTCGAAGTTCGGCATCGGCGGCTGGGCCAGGCTCGTGCCGGCGGCCGCGCCGGTGACGAGCGGGGCCGCCCCGGACGCCAGGTCGCGGACGTAGGCCTTGACGTCCTCCTCGGTGACACGGCCATGTCGGCCGGTGCCGGTGACCTGCGAGAGGTCGATACCCAGTTCCCGGGCCAGGCGGCGCGTCGCCGGTCCGGCCGGGACGATGCCGCCGCTCGTCGAGCGGGCCGGCGGCGCGTGCATGCGCTGCTCGACGGCCGACGGCATCTTGACCGGCCGTTCGGTCGTCGCAGGCGCGGCAGGCTTCTCGGCCGGCTTCTCGGCCGGTGCCGGCGTCGGGCTCTCCGGCGCGGTGCCGTTCGCGTCGATGACTACGTAGGCCTGGCCGACCTTGATCGTGTCGCCGGCCTTGACCAGGAGCTGGACGACCTTGCCGGCGGCCGGGGCGGCGACGGGCAGGGTCGCCTTGTCGGCCTGGACCTCGAGCAGGGTCTGGTCCTTGGCGACGACCTCGCCGACGGCGACCTTGACCTCGTTCACCTCGACCGTGTCGACGCCCTCTTTCAGGGCCTGTAACTTGTACTCACTCGCCATCGGGGTTGCACCTGGCTCCGGGATTCGCGTCTTGGCGAGCCGGGGGCGCGCGCCCCCGGCGAGCCGGGGGTTACGCCATGAGCGGGCTGACCTTCTCCGGGTTGATCTCGAACTTGGCGATGGCGTCCTGCACGACCTGCGGCTTGACCTGGCCCTTCAGCGCCAGCTGGTAGAGCGTCGCGACGGTGATGCACTCCGCATCGACCTCGAAGTGCCGCCGCAGGGCCGGCCGCGACTCGCTCCGGCCGAAGCCGTCCGTGCCGAGGGCGAACAGGCCGCCCGGCACCCAGCGCGTCACCATCTCCGGCACGCTCCGCATGTAGTCGCTCGCCGCGACGAAGACGCCCTGCTCGTTGGCGAGCGTCTTCTGCAGGTAGCTCTGCCGGGCCGGCTGCGTCGGGTGGAGCATGTTCCAGCGCTCGCACTCGATGCAGTCGCGCCGCAGCTCCTTGTAGCTCGTCGCGCTCCAGACGTCGGCCGCGACGCCGTAGCCGGCGAGCAGCTCCTGCGCCCGCAGGGCGTGGACGAGGATCGGCCCGCTGCCGAAGACGTGCGCCTTCGGCCCCTGCTTCTGGGCGGCGGGGCGGAGCTTGTACAGGCCCTTGAGGATGCCGTCGGTAACGCCGTCCGGCATCGGCAGCATCGGGTAGTTGTCGTTGTAGAGCGTGACGTAGTAGAAGACGTCCTCCTGGTTCTCGTACATCCGGCGGATGCCGTCACGGAGGACCGTCGCCAGCTCGAAGGCGTAGCACGGGTCGTAGGCGAGCAGGTTCGGCACGGTCGAGGCGAGGACGTGGCTGTGGCCGTCCTCGTGCTGGAGGCCCTCGCCGTTGAGCGTCGTCCGGCCGGCCGTCGCCCCGAGGAGGAAGCCGCGGCAGCGCATGTCGGCGGCGGCCCAGATCAGGTCGCCGATGCGCTGGAAGCCGAACATGCTGTAGTAGATGAACATCGGCAGCATCGGCACGCCCTGCGTCGAGTACGCCGTGCCGGCCGCGATGAACGACGACATCGACCCGGCCTCGGTGATCCCCTCCTCGAGGATCTGGCCGTCCTTCGCCTCGCGGTACGCCGCCGCCTGGAACGCCGCATCGACCGGCTCGTACAACTGGCCGACGCTGGAATAAATCTTGATCGACGCGAAGAACGGGTCCATGCCGAACGTGCGCGCCTCGTCCGGGATGATCGGGACGATGTGCCGGCCGAGTTCCTTGTCCTTGAGCAACTTGCCGAGCATGTCGACGTAGACCATCGTCGTCGACGGGGCCTTGTCGCCGGAGCCGGCCTTGTAGCCGCCGACGAAGTCGTCCGCCGGCGGGCGGAGCTTCGGGGCGTTGGCCGAGCGCGCGGGCAGCGAGCCGCCGAGCGCCTGGCGGCGCTCCAGCATGTACTTCACTTCCTGGCTGTCGGCCCCGGGGTGGTAGCTGTGGGCGTGATCGACGTCGGCGTCGGAGATCGGCAGGGCGAACCGGTTGCGGAAGTGGCGGAGGGCCTCGGCGGTGATCTTTTTCTGCTGGTGGGTGGTGTTCTTGCCCTCGCCGGCCTCGCCGAGGCCGTAGCCCTTGACCGTCTTGGCGAGGATGCACGTCGGCTGGCCGGTGTGTTTGACCGCCGCGGCGTAGGCGGCATACACCTTGAGCGGGTCGTGGCCGCCGCGCTTGAGGCGGGCGATCTGTTCGTCGCTGAGGTGCTCGAACAGCTTGAGCAGGTCCGGGTCGCCGTTGCACAGGTGCTTGCGGATGTAGGCCCCGTCCTCGACCGTGTATTTCTGGAAGTCGCCATCGACCAGCTCGCCCAGCCGGGCGGCGAGCTTGCCGGCCTTGTCCTTGGCGAAGATCTCGTCCCAGTCGCTGCCCCAGACGACCTTGAGGACGTTCCAGCCGGCCCCGCGGAAGGCGGCCTCCAGCTCCTGGATGATCTTGCCGTTGCCGCGCACCGGGCCGTCGAGGCGCTGCAGGTTGCAGTTGATGACGAAGATGAGGTTGTCGAGCTTCTCGCGCGAGGCGAGGGTGATCGCGCCGAGCGACTCCGGCTCGTCGCACTCGCCGTCGCCCATGAAGCTCCAGACCTTCTGCCCGCCGGTCTTGGCCAGGCCGCGGTATTCGAGGTAGCGGTTGAAGCGCGCCTGGTAGATGGCCATGATCGGGCCGAGGCCCATCGACACGGTCGGGAACTGCCAGAACTGCGGCATCAGCCACGGGTGCGGGTAGCTCGACAGGCCGCCGCCCTCGGCGAGTTCGCGGCGGAAGTTGTCGAGGTGCTTCGCGGTGAGCCGGCCTTCGAGGAAGGCCCGGGCGTACATGCCGGGCGAGGCGTGGCCCTGGAAGTAGACGTGGTCGGGGCCGTCGGGGTGGTCGGGGCCTTTGAAGAAGTGGTTGAAGCCGATCTCGTACAGGGTGGCCGACGAGGCGAAGGTGGAGATGTGGCCGCCGATGGTCCCTTCGATCTTATTCGCCCGTACGACCGTCGCCATCGCGTTCCAGCGGACGAGGCTTTTAATCCGCCGCTCGAGTTCGCGGTTGCCGGGGAAGACCGGCTGGCGGGCTACGGGGATGGTGTTGAGGTAGGGTGTGTTCGCCGTGAAGGGCAGATCGACGCCGCCGCGGGCGGCCTTATTGTCGAGCTGGGTGAGCAGGTAGGCGGCGCGCTCGGGGCCGGAGGTCTGCAATACCGACTCGAGCGAGTCGAGCCATTCGCGCGTCTCGAGGGCGTCCACGTCGCCGGCTACCGGCACGGCCTCGACGGCCCCGTTGACGCCTTTCTGTGCAACCGATGCCATGGCAGCTAACCCCTCCGGATGGACGCGGCGTGGCCCACGGGATGTACGGCGGTGTGAGTGTCGTTCATTGTAGCAAGGGGCGGGGGGGAGATGGCCAGTCCCCCGGGTCGGCCGGGCGGGATCTTCACTACGACCGGCCCTCCCAGCCCGTCTTGCCGGCCTTATCGCCACCCGGGACAGCGGGGTGACACCGGCGCGGATTTTGGCCTTCCCAAGGCGGGCCGGCCGGGTTATACGCCCGCCTCGTCACCTGGACGACCGCGACGCGGCGTCCGGAAGTGCAGCGAGTCAATCAGGTTCCGCCAGGTGCCGGGCAAGCGGGAAGCCGGCACGGTCCGCCTTCGGGCGGGCAGGGGCACCAACCCGCCGGGTCCGTGGTCTCTGGGTCGACCACTCCGGTGGGGCTTCCTGGTGGAATCTGTGTCGGACCGGGAGCCGGGCCTCGTGCCCGGCTCCCGGGGATTTTTGGACGCCCCCCAAGCCCAGGCGCTGCGGTACCTGGGGCGGCCGGAACCCCAGGCACTGCAGTGCCTGGGCTTGGGGGGGGCGGGAATCACTCCCCCGCCGGGAAGCACATCAGCTCGCGGTCGTCGCGCAGGACGATCTTCCCGCCCGCGACCGCCGGCGTCACCCACGTCTGGATGCCGACCTTCGTCTTGGCGAGTTCCTTGTAGCCCTCCGGCGACGGGTCGAGCAGGGACAGGTTGCCGTAGTCGTCGAGCATGACGAGCTTGTCGTTGCCGGTCCGGACCAGGGCGGCGTGGTACTTGCCGACCTTCTCCTTCGTCCAGAGCACCTTGCCGGTCTTCGGGTCGAGGCAGTGCAGGCTCGACTGCGGCGGCGGCAGCAGCTGGCCGGTGACGAGGTAGAGGTAGTCGCCGACCGGGGTCGGCGTCGAGAAGTAGCACGGCAGGCTCGGGGCCTTCCAGACCGTCTTCGCCTCCAGCTTCTGGTCCTTCTCCTCCAGCTTCAGTGCCACCGTGCCGTAGGTGATCGAGCTGGCCACGAACAGGTCGCCGATCCGGATCGGCGTCGTCGAACTTTCGTTGAGGGCGTCGACCAGACCGAACTTCCAGCGCGTCTTGCCCGTGGCCGGATCGACCGCCTGGAGGCCCTGCTGCGTGAAGAAGAGCACCTCCTGGTCGGCCCCGCGCTTGTAGGCGACCGGCGAGGCGTAGCTCGCCCTTGCGTCACCCTCCTTCCAGGCGACCTTGCCGTCCTTCGCGTCGAAGGAGACGAGGCTGGCGTCCTTGCCGCCGACGTTGACGAAGACCTTGCCGCCCTCGACGAGCGGCGAGCCGGACATGCCGAAGAAGAGGTTCTTCGCCTCGAAGTCCTTCAGGGTATCGACCTGCCACACCTTGTCGCCCTTGGCGGCGTCCCAGCAGGTGAGCAGGCCGGTCGCCCCGAAGGTGTACAGCTTGCCGTCGCGGAACGTCGGCGTCGCGCGCGGGCCGAGGCCGAACGGGCTCTTGAACGGGCCGCGGTCGTAGGCATGCTTCCAGATCTCCTTGCCGTCGGCCAGCGCGTAGGCGGCGACCTGCTCCTCGTCCTTGCCGGCGACGCGCGTGTGGAGGTAGACCTTGTCGCCGACGACGATCGGCGAACTGTGCCCCTCGCCGACCTTGAAGCGCCAGGTCGCCTTCAGGTCGCCCTTCCAGGGGGCGACCTTGTCGGGGGTGCTCCCGTCGCGGTTCGGGCCGAGCCACTGCGGCCAGTCGGCCGCCGCGACGACGGCCGGCACGAGCAGGACGAGACCGAACATTCTCCAGCGCGGCATGACAGCGTCTCCTTGTGAGGGAAGGACGCCGTCATTGTATGGCCGGGACGAGCTGGGGCCGGGCGGTCAGCCAGCGGACGGCCCAGCAGCCGGGGTAGTGCGGCCCGCCGCCGCGCAGGTGGGCGAGGACGTCCGGCTGGTCGCAACCCGCCTCCTCCAGGGCGTCCGCGAGGATGGGCAGGTCGTGATACGTTTGTTCCTGGTGGATCGCCCGGGCCATGCAGCCGACGAGGCCGTCGCGCCAGGCGGCGACGGTCGGGCAGAGCGGCTCGCCGACGGCGGCGTCGCCGAGCAGGTCGCGGAGCAAATCCGTGAGCGGCTCCGGGTCACGGCCGATCGCGTCGGCGGCGTGGTCGAGCAGGAGGCGGACCCGGCAGTCGACTGGCGGGTGGGCCGAGCCCCAGCGCGACCAGTCCGGGCCGAGGTGCTCCGCGAGCGGCGGCAGCGGGGCCCAGGACGCCCGCCGGACGAGCGGCGAAGACTTCGTCGTCAGGAGCGTCTCGATCTCGTGCAGGCGGCCCTGGACGCCCGGTCCGGGCAGGAACGCGAGCGGGTCGGCCGCGGCCGGCGGCTCGTCGCGCTGCGACAGGAAGTAGCCGGACAACTCGACCGGGCGATGGCTCGGCAGGTCGAGCCAGACGAACGGCTGGAGGCGGTGGTGCGGCGGCCGGTGGATGCCGTTGGTCGAGCCGATGTCGCGCAGGGCGACCCGGCCGTTGCGGACGCGGACCTCGGCGTGGCGGCGCGAGACGGCCCCGGCGTGGAGCGGGAGCTGCGCGTCGGGGCTTCGGCCGACGACGAACGGGGCGACCTCGTCGAAAAGACGGAGGACCGTCGGACCGGCGGCGTCGGGGTCGCCGTAGTGGATGTACAAGTAGACGGTCATCGCCTCCGCCTCCCGCTCCCCTCAGGGTAGCACGGCGGGGCGGAGGGCTCAACGGGTGGGGTCGTTCTTCATATACCCCCGGGCTTGCCCGGGGTCTTCGTGCGGCCCATCACCGCTCGCGCAAGGCCCGCAACCCCGCCGGCGTGACGCGGTAGCACGCGGCGACGCCGGCCCGGCCGGAGACGGTGTGGCCGGTGTTCTGTTCGAGCCAGCCGGCGGCGAGCAGCTCGCCGTGCAGGCGGGTCAGGCCGCGCGCGTCGTGCTCGGGAAGCTCGAGGAGCCGATCCTGCCAGGCGTGCCGGTCCGGCCGGGCGAGCTGGCCGTAGTGGCGGAGCAGGTCGAGCAGGCCGGGCGTCTCGGCGAATGGGTCGTGGTCGTCGTCGAACATGGCTCCCCCTGGATGACCGCATCCAGGATCGGCCCGCCGGGGATGCCGGCTCGACCTTCGCCGACCGATTTCGTCGCCGGGACGACAGGTCGGTGACAGTCGCGCGGGTTCAACCGCCTCGGGCCAGGGCGACGCCATGCGCCGTGACGTGATACCGCGCGAGGGTACGCTCGTCCTCGTAGGCCGGCACGCCCGACGGGTTGGCCAGGTCGCTCAGGAACCGCCGGGCCACCTGGGCGAAGTGCGCCTCGTGGCCGACGCGCTCCCCGACGCTGGCGTCCACCGGCGCTCCGAGGACCGCCTCCACGTCCCTCCGCAGGGCATCCGCGTCGGCCGGATCGCGCGGCGTGACGTACACCTCGCCGTCGCGGATTTCTACGGTCGCCCGGCTGCCGCGGAACCGGGCGTAGTGCGTGTCGCCGTTCGGGCACTCGCGGTCCCAGCGGATGTCGAGCCGGACGTGGACGCCTCCGAGGCTGTAGTCGATCCGGTTGTTGCCGGGGTAGTGGAGGCGGTCGCTGTCGGCATAACCGGCCGTCCACGGCGGGAAGTCGCACGTGCCGGTGATCCGCTCGAAGTCGTCGCGCGTCAGGACCGTCGGCCAGCGCGTCGCGGCGTGGATAGCCAGCTCCTCGATCCCGATACCGGACTCGGGCCGAAGGATCCACTGAACGAGATCGACGAGGTGGACGCCGACGTCGGTGAGGGCCTCGCCCTGTTCGTCGAGGTCGAAGAACCACGTCGGCCTTCGGAGCGGCGCACCGGCGACGCTCTTGATGAGGCCGTGTACGCTTTCCATCACAACGCCGGGATCGTCCGGCGTGCCCGGATCGATCGTGCCGAAGATGCCGGCTTCGCCGACAAGGCGGCGCTGGAGGAGCGACGTCGCCTCGTAGCGCTCGGTGAGGATGTCGGCCGCGACGAGGCCGGACCGACGGGCGAGGGCGACGCATTCCGCCAGCAGCAGCAGGTCTTCCGGCACGAGCACCCACGGCTTGTCGGCCAGGACATGCAATCCGGCGGCGAGGGCGGCGTGGATGCGGCGGATCTTGTCGCGGTTGCGGCCGGCGAGGACGACGACGTCGCCCGGCTTCTCTCGGAGGGCACGCTCCAGGAAGTCGTCGCCGGCGTGGACTTCGAGCTTCCAGGCGGTCGGCTGTTCGGCCCGGCCGTTGAACGCGGCGATGCGGCCGAGGTGGGCGACGAGGTCCGGCCCGAGCGGGGCGTAGACGTGGACGGTCGGATCGACGCCGGGCAGCGCCTCCTTCTGGACGAGGGCCGCGTGGAAGTGGCCGGGGTCGAGCGTGAGCAGTCGGACGGGGGGCATGATGGGATCCGGGCGGTGACGCGGGGCGCTGACGATCAACTCAGCTCGATCTGCCCGGCGCGGAAATCTATGACGAGGCGCTGCCCGCGCAGAAAGTCCAGGCCGAGGACGCCATCGACGCCGGCGCTCGGCGGGAGAGTATGGGCGAGGATCGACAACCCGTTCCGGTCCTGGCCGAGCGCTTGTAACCGGGTCACCGCGACGACGGGCACGGACTCGATCCCGCTCCCCGTCGTCACCTGGAGCCGGGTCGGTGACTGGGCCGGGTCGTAGCCGACGGCGACCAGGATCGCGCTGTTCACCACCGTCGCCGTCGCTCCCGTGTCCAGGGCGAGCCGAACAACGGCCGTCCCGGTCGGGCCGACCACCTCGGCGTTGACGACGACCAGCCCGCCGGCCGGGTTGAAGGCGACGCTCATACGACGATCGCGGTGTGGGCCGGCATCTGGCCGGTGAAGATGATCGCGAACCGCTTCGGCCGCAGTTCGATCGCCTTGCGGTAGACCAGATCCCGGTCCGGGCTCTGGAAAACCACCGTCCCCGAGACGATCTCGTTGGTGCTGGTGGTGACCGGGTCTTCGACGAGTACCCACTGGTCGGTGAATCGCTCGCGCATCTCCGCGAGGGTGAGGATCTCGGGCATCAAGGGGCCTCCTTTCAACCGGATCGAGCCACCTGCATTCTGGCCGCTGAGCCGACCGCGTTCAAGGGCCGGGTCGAGCGTGAGCAGGCGGATCATGTGGCGGCGATCGCTTCGCGGAAGGCCTGCATCGTGGGGATGACGGCGGCGGCGTCAATCCAGCGGTCGAGCAGGTTCAAGTCCGCGGCGGCCTCGATCACCCGGCGCACGTCCTCCGGCGGCTCCATCTGGAACCGGGCACGCAGCACGCGCTGGATGTCCGCCCGCTTGGCTTCCACCCGGGCCTTGTCCTTCCACTCCTCGACGATCGAGATCTTCTCCATGCCCCACTCCTTCAGAACGGGTTCCCAGGTCGGCTGGTGCCCCTTCCACGTCGCGAACACGGACGCCAGGCCGGCATACTCTTTCTGCCGCTCCGTGTCCAGTACCGCTCGCGTCTGCCGGGCCCGTTCGTCGGCGACGTCGGTCGATGCCGCCCCGGCCATGAGCGGCACCCACGGCAAGACGCAGCGGCCCAGCTCGCCGAGGCCGATGCGGCGGAGGGTGTTCGCCGCGTCGTGCAACTCTAGGCGGACGACGCCGACCTGGGCCGTCAAGGCGAGGTCCGTCCCCGGCAGGGTCGCGTCGAGCCGCAATGCCTGCGGCTTCTTCCGCCCGCTGAGGTAGACAACCAGGGCGGCCACCTGGTAGCGGTCGCGTCGGTGCGGCCCGTGCCGCAGTCTGCGGAGCAGCCGGGCCTCGTACTCGATCACCCGGGCGAGCATCGACGCCCGCGGCCGGGCCTCGACCTCCAGGACGAATGCCCACGGCGGTCCGGAGCCGGTGGTGCTCGTCAGCTCGGCGACGGTGTCGCAGCGCCGTTTCGGCTCGCCGGGAAAGGCGACCATCTGCGTGTCGAGCCAGCGCCGCCGGGCCAGGTCCGGGTCGAGCGTCGGCACGAGCCAGCGGAGCGCGTCCGCCGGGGCGAGCTTGAGCGCGAACCGGGCCGTCTCGTCCAGCTCGGCCAGGACATGGCCGTCGCTACTTGAGCAACTTCGTCACCACCTCCCCCGCCACGTCCGTCAACCGGAAGTCGCGCCCCTGGAAGCGGTATGTCAGCTTGGTGTGCTCCAGCCCCAGCAGGTGCAGGATCGTCGCGTTCAGGTCGTGGACGTGGACCCGGTCCTCGACGGCGTTGAAGCCGAGTTCGTCCGTCGCGCCGAGATTCAGGCCCGGCTTCGTCCCGCCGCCGGCCAGCCAGCAACTGTAGCCGTGGATGTGGTGGTTGCGGCCCGGCGTGTCGCGCACCTCGCTCATCGGCGTCCGGCCAAACTCGCCGCCCCAGATCACCAGCACGTCGTCGAGCAGGCCGCGCCGCTTCAGGTCCGTCACCAGCGCCGCCGAGCCCTGGTCCACGTCCTTGCACACCGCGTCGAGGTGCGTCGTCAGCGTCTCGGTCGAGCCGCCGTGGTGGTCCCAGTTCGTGTGGAACAGCTGCACGCACCGCACGCCGCGCTCGACCATCCGCCGGGCGAGCAGGCAGTTCGTCGCGAACGATGGCTTGCCCGGCGTCACGCCGTACAGCTCCAGCGTCTTCGCGTCCTCCTTCGACAGGTCGATCAGTTCCGGGCCGCTCGCCTGCATCTTGTACGCCATCTCGTACGACGCGATCCGCGTCGCGATCTCCGGGTCGAGCGTCTCGTCCTGGCGCAGCCGGTTCAGGTCGCCGACCGCGTCGAGCACGTCGCGCTGCCGCTCGGCGTCGATGCCGGGCGGCGTCGCCAGGTTGAGGATCGGCTCCTTGCCGGAGCGGAACGGCACGCCCTGGTACGCCGTCGGCAAGAACCCGCAGCCGTACAGCGGCGCGCCGCCGCGCGGCCCACGCGGCCCGGACTGCAACACGACGAAGCCCGGCAGGTCGGCCGACTCGCTGCCCAGGCCGTAGGTCGCCCACGCCCCGAGCGACGGCCGGCCGAACTGGGCCGAGCCGGTCAGCGTGAACAGCTTCGCCGGGGCATGGTTCGTCGGCTCGGTGTGCATCGACCGGACGACCGCGATGTCGTCGACGATCTTGGCCGTGTGCGGCAAGAGCTGGCTGACCCAGGTGCCGGCCTGGCCGTACTGGGCGAAGGTGCGCGTCGTCGCCATGACCTTCGGCGGCGTCTTGTTGAAGGTGTTCATGAACGCGAAGCGCTTGCCGGCGATGACCTCCGGCGGCACCTCCTTGCCGTCGAGTTCCTTGAGCTTCGGCTTGTGGTCGAAGAGTTCGAGCTGGCTCGGCCCGCCGGCCATGAACAGGTAGATGACCGCCTTCGCCTTCGGGGCGAAGTGCGGCTTCTTCGGCGCGAGCGGGTTGACGGTCGGCGTGCCGCCGCGGGCGCGGTCGAGCAGCGACAGGGCCATCGCGCCGACGCCGACGCCGCAGTCGCGGAGGAAGTGGCGGCGCGTCCGGTGAAGGAGAGGGTTCATCGGCGTCACTCCCGGGTGATGAATTCGTCGAGGTTCAACAGCACGCGCGCCACGCTCAGCCAGCGCGCCTCGTCGCTGCCGTCGCGGCGCAGGACGCGCTCGAACACGGCCACCTCGGCCGGCGTCGGCTCGCGGGCCAGTACCAGGCGGAAGCCGTGGACGATCCGGCCGTGGTCATCGTCCGCCTCGCGGCGGATGCGCTCCGCCAGGCCCTTGGCGATCTCGACGAACGCCTCGTCGTTGAGCAGCGTCAGCGCCTGGAGCGGCGTGTTCGAGCGGTTGCGCCGCGTGCAGGTCGTGCCGCCGTCGGGGGCGTCGAACACGGTCAGCCCCGGGAACGGGCTCGCCCGGCGGAACTCGGTGTATAGCGCCCGGCGGTAGCGGTCCGGGCCGGTGCTGACCTTCCACGGCCGGGCCACCTGGGTGAACGCCCCGACCCCGGCCGGCTGCGGCGGGTAGACCGTCGGCCCGCCCAGCTTCGGCACGAGCATCCCGCTCGACGCCAGGGCCGCGTCGCGGACCAGCTCCGCCTCCAGCCGCAGTCGATTCTGTCGGCCGAGCAGCCGATTGCGCGGGTCGACCTCCGCCAGGTCGGCCCGCGTCTTCGACGCCTGCCGGTACGCCGCGCTGGTGACGATGAGCCGATGCAGTTCCTTCAGGCTCCAGCCGCGACGGACGAACTCGCCGGCCAGCCAGTCGAGCAGCTCCGGGTGCGACGGCTTCGCCCCCTGGGTGCCGAAGTCGTTCTCCGTCTCGACGAGGCCGATGCCGAAGTAGACCTGCCAGACGCGGTTGACGATCACGCGGGCCGTGAGCGGGTTCTTCGCATCGACGAGCCACTTCGCCAGGTCGAGCCGCGTCGGCTTCTCGGCGGCGAGCGGCGGCAGGACGGCCGGCGTCTTCGGGCCGACGGCGACGCCGGGCCGGGTGAAGTCGCCGCCGAGCAGGACGCGCGTCTCGCGCGGCGTCGGCCGCTCGCGCAGGACGAGCGTCGTCAGCTTGAACTTGTCGTCCGGCTTGGCCATGTCCGGCGGGAGGGGCAGCTCCAGGGCCGGCTCGTCCTGGGTGTTGAAGAACGCGAAGAGCTGGTAGTAGTCCTTCTGCGGCAGCGGGTCGTACTTGTGGTCGTGGCACTGGCAGCAGCCCATCGTCAGGCCGAGCCAGACCGCCCCGGTCGTGTTGACCCGGTCGACGACGCCCTCGACGCGGAACTGCTCGACGTCGATGCCGCCTTCCTCGTTCTTCTGCGTGTTGCGGTGGAACCCGGTCGCGACCTTCTGGTCGAGCGTCGCGGCCGGGAGCAGGTCGCCGGCGAGCTGCTCGATCGTGAACCGGTCGAACGGCAGGTCGCGGTTGAGGGCGTTGACTACCCAGTCGCGGTACGGCCAGATGGTGCGGAGGCCATCGACGCTGTAGCCGTTGCTATCGGCGTAGCGGGCCTGGTCGAGCCACCACCGGCCCCAGCGTTCGCCGTGATGCGGCGAGGCGAGCAGGCGGGCGACGGCCCGGTTGTAGGCACCCGGCGAGCGGTCAGCGACGAACGCGGCGACCTCCCCCGGCGTCGGCGGCAGGCCGGTCAAGTCGAGGCTGACGCGGCGCAGGAGCGTCGCCGGGTCGGCCTCCGGCGACGCCGTCAGGCCCTTCTCGATGAGCTTCGCCCGAATGAAAGCATCGATCGGGTGGCCCGCGCCGGAAGGGACCGCCGGCGTGGCGATCGCCTGAAACGACCAGTGCTTGCTGCCCGGTGCCTCGCGCACGACCGGGGTCGCCGGCCCCTTCGCGCCCTGGTCGATCCACGCCCGGACGAGGGCGATCTCGTCGGCCGTCAAACGCGGCTCTTTCGGCGGCATGATCGCGACGTCCTTCGCCCCGGTCAGGGCGTGGACGAGGACGCTGTCGGCCGCCTTGCCCGGCGCGACGGCAGGGCCGCGGTTGCCGCCTTCGAGCAGGGCCGGCAGGGCGTCGAGGCGCAGGCTGGCCCGCTGCCGGTCCGGGCCGTGGCAGCCGACGCAGTGCTTGACGAGCAGCGGCCGGACCTGCGTCTCGTAATCGACCGGCCCGGCGGGAGGGGCCGACCCCGGCACCAGGGCCAGGGCCAGCGTCAGGTGGAGAGTCATACGGGAAGGTCTCGGGGGCGGGAGTCGGTCACTTCGGCCGGCGGACGAGCCGTTCGGGCGGCTCGTAGTTGAAGATCAGGCGCTTGACGGCGAACTTGACGGCGTAGAACATCGGCCAGAGCGAGAAGACGACCAGCCAGAGCTTGATCCCGCCGGACGCGATGAAGCTGTACCACTCCTCGCCGACGATGCGGTTGATGTCGAGGCAGTACCAGATGTCGAACCCGACCAGGGCGAGGAAGGCGAGGACGCACGCGATGCCGGGCAGCCACCACAGGAAGTAGTCCAGGGCGGACTGCTCCTCGACGATCTTCGACTCGGCCCGCTGCCGGGTCCGGGTGTTGTAGCCGCAGTGGAGGCAGATGATCGCCTCCTCGTCCTCCATCGGGTTGGCGCACTCCGGGCAGCGTGCCCCGAGGTATTCCTCCGTGACGCCGTACTCCTTCCCGTCGTCGTCGGCGTCTTCGCCGTCGCCGCTGGCCTTCTTTGGCTTCTTGAGGACGGGGGCGGCCTTCTTCGCCGCCCGGGCGACGAACGTCTCGTCGCAGCCCTTGCAGCGGAGCTTGCGGCCGAGCATCTCCTCGGGGATCTTGACCGCCTTCTTGCACTCCGGGCAAGTGACGCTCACGGTATCTGCCATGTCCGATTGCCCGTGCGAGTCGATGGGTCCACGCGAAGCCGCCCCGTTCGTAGGATATGCCGCGGGGCGGGGTTGATGCAAGCCGCCAGGCCGATTTTCGGAGCCGCTCGTGACCGCGCCGCGCGTCCTTATCTCACTCGCCACCTACAACGAGAAGGACAACCTCGCCCCGCTCGTCGCAGCCATCCACGCCCAGGCCGCCGACGCCGACGTCCTCGTCATCGACGACAATTCCCCCGACGGGACCGGCGTCCTGGCCGACCAGCTCGCCCGCGTCGATCGGCGCGTCGGCGTCCTGCACCGGCCGGGCAAGCTCGGCCTCGGCACGGCGACCCTCGCCGCGATGGCCCACGCCCGCGACCACGGCTACGACTTCCTGCTCAACATGGACGCCGACTTCAGCCACCCGCCGCGCTACCTGCCGGCCCTGCTCGCCGGCATGGCGAAGTACGACGTCATGATCGGGTCGCGCTACATCCCCAGCGGTGGCACCGAGGGCTGGCCGCTGACGCGGAAGCTGATCAGCAAGGGCGTCAACGCGATGGTGCGGTTCCTGTTCCAGCTCCCGGCGAAGGACTGCAGCGGGGCGTTCCGCTGCTACCGCGTCGCGAAGCTGGCCGACGCCCGGCTGGAGACGGTCGTGTCGCGCGGCTACTCGTTCCAGCAGGAGGTGCTCTACCGCTGCTACCGGGCCGGCTGCAAGATCGGCGAGACGCCGATCATCTTCGAGAACCGCCGGGCCGGCGTGTCGAAGGTCAACCTCGCCGAGGCGGTGCGGTCGTTCACGACGCTGGTCCGCCTCGGGGTGCCGGCGTTCCTGGGGGCGGACCGGGAGTGACCGCGGCCTGGTCCGGGCGGGCGGCCGCCCGGAGCGCGTCGCGGAGGCCGCGGTGGGCCAGCTCGCTCCGGGGGCGGATGGCCACCGCGGCGGTGAGGAAGCGGGCCGCCTCGTCGGGCCGTCCGGAGCCCATCAGGGACCGGGCGAGGTCGTAGTTGATCCAGAAGTCGTCCGGATGGGCCCGCTGGGCTCGCCGCAGCAGGGCGGTCGCCGTCTCGTGCTTCCCGAGCCGCCCCAGCGCGTAGGCCAGCCGCGAGAGGCTCTCGCGGTGTGACGTGTCCCGCGGTGCTGTCGCAGCCAACTCCTCGAACGCGACGCGGGCACGCTCTTTGTCCGCGGACTCCAGGTCGAGCGCGTCACGCAGTCGGCACCGCCAGGGGTCGGGGTCTGCCGCCTGGGCGACGGCGGAGAGGTGACGCGCGCCCGGGGCGTCCTTGGGGGCCAGCACCCGGCAGATGAAGGCCCACTGATCCAGGGCGTTCACCAGGTCGATCGCGACCGGCGTCGCGGCGATGCGCGTGCCGGCGTCGGCCGGCCGGAGCCGGTCCACCTCGATCCCGTACTCCCGGAAGGCCGCGGTATGTTCGCGGTCGGCTCGGGCGTAGTCCAGGTCGAGGGCCAGGTCGGTGTGGATCGCGACGAGCCGCTGGACGATGCGGCGGTCCTTCGACCGCGCCTCCGCCCGGTCGCGCTCGCTGGCGACCATCGCGACGAGGTCCAGAACCTCGCGGCGTAACTCGGGGCCGACCTCGGGCCGGGCGAGCGCCGCCTCGGCCCGCCGGGACGCCTGGGTCGCCTCGAGCCACGGTGTCAGCTCGCCTTCCGGTGCTGCCCGGGCCCGGCCGAGCAGCCGGGCCGCCTCCCCGAGCGCCGCGGTCGCCTCGCGGTCTGCCGCCTCGACTTGGGCCGCACGCTGCCAGGTCAACCAGAGCCCGCCGCCGCCGAGCAGGACCGCCAGGGCGAGCAGCGATGCGGCCAGGCCGGCGACGAGGCGGCGACGCTTGCGCTCCCCGGCGGCGTTAGACTCGGCCCGGACCCGGGCCAGCTCGGCGACCCGGAGCCGCTCCCGCACGCCGGCCAGGTGGGCCGCCAGGGCGGCGACGACCACGCCGGCGTTCCGCGGCCGGTCCCTCGGTGCCGCGGCCAGGCAGGACTTCGCCAGCGCGACCAGTTCCGCCTCGGCCCTGCAGGCGTCGAGCCGGGCGAACGCCTCGCCCAGGTCCGCGCGCCCCGCCTTGCGACAGACCTCGTCGCCGCTCGGTGCCGCGTACGGCGGCTGGCCGGTGAGGATCTCGCAGAGGATCGCGCCGAGGCCGAAGACGTCGGCCCGCTCGTCCAGGGTGTCGAGCTGGCCCCGGGCCTGCTCGGGGGCCATGTAGGCCGGGGTGCCGAGCACCGAGCCGGCCCGCGACTCATCGGCCGCCGAGCCGGACCGCAGCGTACGGACCGGGCCCCCGTCGGATTGGCCCCGGAGGGACCGCTCCTCGTCGGCGACGCCGCCCCGGTCGAGCACCTTGGCGAGGCCCCAGTCCATGACCTGGACTTCGCCGAAGCTGCCGACCATGACGTTCGACGGCTTCAGGTCCCGGTGGACGACGCCGCACGCGTGGGCGTAGGCGACCGCCTGGCACACCTGCTCGAACGCCGCGAGGTGCTGCGGCCGGTCCGTGGCCGGGTCTGGCCGGCCTTCGAGCAGCTCGGCCAGTGTCCGACCCCGGATTAGTTTCATGGCGATGTACAGCCGCCCGTCGGGCAGCCGGCCCAGCTCGTAGACCGGGACGATGCCCGGGTGCTGGAGCTGGCCGCCGATCTGGGCCTCCTCGACGAAGCGGCGGACCATCTCCGGGCTGTCGAGGTGCCGCTCCAGGAGGACCTTGACGGCGACGTCGCGGCCCAAGTCGACGTCACGCCCCTTGAGCACGACGCCCATGCCGCCGCGGGCGATCTCGCCGTGGAGCTGGTAGCGCCCCGCGTCGCCGACCGCGGCGGGCACCTCCTCCGACGAGGTCCGGGCCGGCCGCTCCTCGCCGGCCGAGGCTTCGCGGAGCAGCACGCGGGGGACCGGCCCAAGCGACTCGTCCAGGGTCGAGAGGATTCCCGCCTCGCCGGGCTGACCGACCCGGAGGCCGTGCCCGAGCAGGCAGCGCGGGCACAGCCCGGCGGGGGCGTTCGCCAGCCGGGCGGACCCGCAGCGGGGACACGTGTTCGCGGCCTCCATCGTAGCGCTCCTCACCCGGTCGGGCCGGTCATCGGCGGGTGGCCCGCACACCGCGCCAGGCGAGCAGGAACCCGCCTGGCAGAGCGATCAACAGCTGCGGGATAGCCAGGCAGGCCAAGTCAAGGATGTCTTGATTGAAGAAATACGGGCTCTCCTGTCCTGCCAGCGATCCGAGAATCCCCCGCCGGGTAAAGTGCAGTCCCCAGATGATCAACGCCCCCCACAGCAGGGACAGCAGGGCCGGGCCTCCCACGGACAGGGGACGGAATTTGGAGCCGGCCGGGTGGTTGGCCAGGAAACGCCCGAGGAGCCGTCCGCCCCCCCAGCAGAGGATGCCGCCCGCCACAACGATCAGGGCATAGAGGCCGAGAAACAGGTTCGTCGCCCGGCCCAACTCCGGCCCCACCGGTGCCCGCGCGGCTAGCATCAGCGTATCGGCCGGCACGTTGCCGAAGTTGCCGTGCAGGACCGAACCCTCCCGATGGAGCGCGGGCACGCTGGCCGACTGCCACCCCTCGGGCACGTAGACCGTCACGTCCAGCCCGCCGAAGGACTTCCACTCCCGGGCCGGGGCCAGGACGTAGGGAAACTGCCAGGTGACGGTGGGGTAAGACCCGTTGCTCTCGGTCGAGCTCGGTTCGGCCGAGCCCCAGGCCCGGGCGCGATAGCGGGCGCTGAGCGTGCTGGCTCCGGGCGGCAGCTCGACGGAGAACTCCAGCAGCTCCACCTCCGTCGAAATCTGGTTGCCCATGAAATACGCTTCGCCGTCGATCCCGAGTTTCGGCGGGGGCGGCTGCCAGCTCTTCGGCAGCTCCTGCCCGTGCCATCGCTTCCGGGGCAAGGGGCGGCTCTCCAGGAGCCGGTCGCCGAGGCGCACCTGGAAGTCGGTGACGCCCTGCACGCCCGAGACAAAGACCAGGTCGAGCTTGCGAGCCGCCCCCGGGTTGTGCAGGCGGTAAACCGCCTCGACGTGAGCGGACTGCACGGCCGCGAGCGGCCGCAGGTCGATGGTCAGATCCTGGTGGGTGATGTCCACCTCCTGGAGCCCCTGCGGCTCGGCTGGGCGGTCGCCCCACCATCTTGGCCCGATATCCGCTCGGGCGCTGGCCGGAAGGGAGAAGCCCACGAGGGCGACAGCACAGGCGACGGCGAGAGAGCGCATGGGACGACGCTCCAGCGGCTTGCCCTGTCGGGGGTGGTCGATGCACCACCGATCCGGCACACCGACAGGAGCACGGATGAACCCTGGATCCATCGTACCACTGTGCAGTGTGCTGTTGCGCCCTTCGGTCGAAGCGACCCGCGCATCGAAAGGCCCGTGAACTCCTACAGACCGTACCCATCCACCATCTATCAAGTAACGGCGACCGACCGTTACGGCCCGAGCGCGGCGAACAGGTCACGGATCTCGTCATCGACCTCGTCCGGGTCGGCCAGCGTCGCCGCGATCTCCTGGCGGAGCAGCTCGCCGTACCGGCGGCGGAGCCGGTGAGCGGCGACCCGGGCGGCCCCCTCGGTCGTGCCGAGCCGGGCGGCGACCGCGGCGTAGGAGGCCGGCTCGCCGTCCCCGGCGAGCACGCCGCGCAGCGCCGCAAAGGTCGCCGGCTTGCCGGCCTCGTCGTACTCCTGGCCGAGCCGGTCGAGCACCCGCCCCAGGAGGGTCAGCGCCCAGGTCCGGTCGAAGATCCGCTCCGGGGTCAGCCCGTCGGCCAGCTCGCGCGCGTATTGCCCCTCTGCCCCGGCCGCGTCGATCGGGAGGATGGCTCGGCCGCCGCCGCGTTTCTGGGCGTGGTCCCAGTCGCGGCGGTTGGCGAGGAAATGGGCGCAGACCGTACGCAGGAACGAGCGGAACCGTCCCCGGGCCGGGTCGGCCTCCGCCAGGAGGCCCTTCTCCAGCGCCCGGGCGAAGAAGTCCTGGGTCAGGTCCCGGGCCTGTTCGGGGTCGTAGCCGCGGCGGCGGATGTAGGCGTAGAGGGGGTACCAGTAGGCACCGCACAACTCGGCGAGCGACTCCCGGGCGCTGGGCGCGTCCGGGTCGCCGGCCGAGATCACCCGACTCCAATGGGTCGTCGGGAATCGCCCGGGCGACGGCCCGTCGGAGGGTGTCCGCGAAGCCATGACCGACTCCCTCTGGTCCCGTGCGGGGGCAGGAAAATGAAAACAGCTCGGTAACGCCGGACGCCGTTTCGCTTGACTCCCAGATAGGAACCCCCCGGCCCGCGCGGCGTGTCGTGGCTTCCCCGCCTGTATCGTAGTGGCGGCTCGACCGCCGCATCAAGTCGAGGAGTTACCGTGATGCTTCGCTCCGCCTGGTTCTTCCTGTCGGTCCTGTCCGGCACGGCCGCCGTCGCCGCGGACTGGCCGCAGTGGCAGGGCCCCGACCGCAACGCCGTCTCGAAGGAGGCCGGCCTGCTCGGCGAGTGGCCCAAGGACGGCCCGCCGCTCGCCTGGAAGGTCAAGGGCCTCGGCGGCGGCGACAGTGCCCCGTCCGTCGCCGGCGGCAAGCTGTTCGGCATGGGGGCCCGCGGCGGCGACGAGGTCGTCTGGTGCCTGGCCGAGAAGGACGGCGCGGAGGTGTGGTCGGCGCGGGTGGGGCCGGCCGTCCCGCAGCGCATGCCCCAGTCGAAGGAGGGGCCGGGCTGCACTCCGACGATCGACGGGGAGCGGCTTTACGCCCTGGGCATGGGCGGTGAGCTGGTCTGCCTCCAGGTCAAGGACGGCAAGGAGGTCTGGCGAGCCAGTCTGACGAAGGAGTTCGGTGGCACCGTGCCGACGTGGAGCTACCGCGAGTCGCCGCTCGTCGATGGCGACAAGCTCATCTGCACCCCCGGCGGCGCGGAGGCGGCCCTCGTCGCCCTCGACAAGGCGACCGGCAAGACGGTCTGGAAGAGCAAGGTGGCCGGCAGCCGCGGGCCGGCCTACGCGTCGCCCATCGTCATCGACGCCGCCGGACAGCGCCAGTACGTGCAGCTCACCCAGGGCACGCTGATCGGGGTGGCGGCCGGCGACGGGAAGGTGCTCTGGAAGTACGACCGCCCGGCGAACCGGAACGGGATCAACTGCACCACGCCGCTGTACCACGACGGCCACGTTTTCGCCTCCTCGGCCTACGGCGCGGGCGGCGGGCTTGTGAAACTCGTCCCGGACGGCGACGGCGTGAAGGCCGAGGAGGTGTATTTCACCAAGGCGATGGAGAACCACCACGGCGGGCTGATCGTGCGCGACGGCTGCCTCTACGGGGCCCACGGCGGGAACGCGGGCGGCCGGCTCGTCTGCATCGATTTCATGACGGGGAAGGTGCTGTGGGAGGCGCGGTCGGTGGAGAAGGGGTCGGTCGCCTTCGCGGACGGACGGCTCTACTACCGCACCGAATCGGGCACCGTGCTGCTGATCGAGCCGAACCCGAAGGAGTACGTCGAGCGGGGCCGGCTCACCCAGCCCGACCGCAGCCGGTCGCCGGCCTGGGCGCACCCGGTCGTCGCGAACGGCAAGCTCTACATCCGCGATCAGGACGTGCTCCTCTGCTACGACGTGAAGGCGAAGTGACCCCGACGCCGACCGACTTACCTCTCAACGGGAAGGCCGATTCATGAAGGCGAGTTTCACACGCAGGTACGTCGCGATCGTGACGGCCGCTCTGTTCGGGGTGGTCGCGCTGGCGTTGCCGCACCTGTCCGGTCTCGCCCAGGCACCGCCAGAGCCGGGTGCCGGCCCCTTCGCGTCGGGGGAGGTGCTCGCCGTCCACATCACCCTGTCGGCCGAGGAATACGCCGCCATCGAACCGCGAACGCGGCCGGGCTTCGGCCCCGCCCCGAAGGAACCCGAGAAGGCCGCCGACCCGAAGCGCGACGTCCACCGGAACGACTTCGGGGCCGACCTGCCGTGGGGCGTGGGCACCGTCGTCGTAGGCGACCAGGTGTTCGACAAGGTGGGCGTCCGCTACAAGGGGAACGGGACCATCTTCGACACCGCGCGCAGCATCAAGAAGTCGTTCAAGATCGACCTCGACCGCGAAGGCGGCAAGGGCCGCTTCGGCGGCTCCAAGACCATCAACCTCCACTGCGGCGTGACCGACCCGACGAAGTGCCGGGAGACGCTGGGGTACGAACTCTACCGGGCCGCGGGGGTGCCGGCCTCGCGGACCGCCCTGGCCGAGGTGCGGATCACGGTCCCGGGCCGGTACGACAAGCAGTTGCTCGGCCTGTACACGGTCGTCGAGGACGTCGGCAAGCCGTTCCTGAAGGACCGGTTCGGCACCGACCAGGGCCTGCTGATGAAGCCCGAGCAGCTGCGGGATTTCAAGGACCTCGGCGACGACTGGGGCCGCTACAAGAAGAACTACGCCCCGAGCCGGGACGCCACGGCCGACGAATCGGCGCGGATCATCTCGTTCACCCGGCTCGTGGACAAGGCCGACGACGCGACCTTCGCGAAGGAGATCGGGTCATACCTGGACCTGGACAACTACCTGCGGTTCCTGGCGGCGACGGCCTTCGTCGCCAACACCGATAGTTTTTTCACCATCGGGCACAACTATTACCTGTACCTCCATCCGCAGACCGGCAAGCTCCATTTCATCCCGTGGGACCTCGACCGGGCCTTCGCGAATTTCGGCAACGGCAAGCAAAACATGGACCTGAGCCTGACGCACCCCTACGCCGGGAGCCACTGCCTGACGGAACGTCTGCTCGCGATTCCGGCGGTCGGCGAGAGGTACCAAAAGCTACTGAAGGAACTCGCGACCGGGCCGTTCGAGAAGGGGCGACTTCTGAAGCGGCTCGCCGGCCTGGAAGAGATCATTCAAGGGCCGCGCGACCGCGACGCGAAGGCCGCGGCAGACCGGAGAGAACGGCCTGGCGGCTCTCCGTTCGGGGCCCCGCCCGCACTGGCCGACTTCTTCGAGGCCCGCGCCGGGTCGGTCGCCGCGCAGCTGGAGGGGAAGAGCAAGGGCTTCATTCCCCGGGGCGGATTCCCCTTCCCCGGCGGCCCCGGTGGCGCTCCGCCGCCGGGCCGCTGAAGTCTCGGTTGGTGGCTTGCCGATCACATCAGCTTGACGCTCCCCGCGCCGAGGAGGCCCTCCAGGGCCTCCTGGTCGAACGTCTGCGCGTTGATCGCGAACTGCCGGCTCAGGCGCAGCACGGTCAGCCGGCCGACCTGGTCGCGGATGGCGAGCATGACCGGCACCGGCCCCGGCGTCCGCTGCAACACCTCCGCCAGGGCGTCGATCTCGACCGGCCGCGACCGGCCGACCTGCATCAGCAGGTGGAGGCCCTTCGCCATCTCGCGGGCGGCCTGGTCGAGGTTGTAGACGCGCGTCAGGACGAGGCTCGGCTCCTCGCGCGACCGCTCGACGGTCCCCTTGGCCAGGACGATCCGGTCGTCGGCGATCTCGTCCTTGTAGCGCGAGAACTCGTCCGCCCACATGACGCACTCGACCGAGCCGGTGATGTCCTCGAACTTGCAGCGCATGTAGCGGTTGTTGCCGTCGCGGCGCGGCTTCTTGTAGTTCATGTAGCGGACGAGGGTAAACATGCCGCCGAGGAAGACCTCCTCGTCGGCCGGCAGGGTCTTGATCTGCTCGACGGCATGGGTGGCGTAGCGGCGCAGGGTGCGCTCGTGCTGGACGAGCGGGTGGCTGGAGAAGTAGAAGTCGAGGACCTCCTTCTCGGCCTTGAGCTTCTCCGTCTCGGACCAGGCCGGCACGTCGCCGTGGCTCTCCGGCGGGGCGGCCTCGGTCGGGGAGGCCTCCTCCGTCGCGACGAAGGCGTCGAAGAGGCTCTTCTGGCCGGTGCGGCGGTCCTTCTGCCGCTCGGTCGCCGCCTGGATGGCGCGCGGCAGGACGTGCAGCGCCTGGGCGCGGTGCATCCAGAAGACGTCGAGCGCCCCGGCCTTGGCGAGCTTCTCCAGGGCGACGGCCTTGACGACCTTGAGGTCGACGCGCTCGCACAGGTCGAACAGGTCGCGGAACTTGCCGCCCGGGCCGTCGGCGTCGCGGGCGCGGACGATCTCCTCCGCGGCCTGCCTGCCGACGCCCTTGATGGCGACGAGGCCGAAGACGATCTTGCCGTCCTGGACGCTGAAGTCGGCCTCCGAGGTGTTGATGTTCGGCGGCAGGACCTCGACGCCGAGCCGGCGGGCGTCGGCGATGTGCTCGACGAGGATGTCGCGCTTGTTGCCGTCATCGACCTCGGACGAGAGCAGCGCCGCCATGAACTCCGGGCGGAAGTGGGCCTTCAGGTAAGCGGTCTGGTAGCCGACCTTGGCGTAGGCGGCGGTGTGAGACTTGTTGAAGCCGTAGCCGCCGAAGACGACGATCGTCCGCCAGATCTCCTCCGCCGTGTCCTCGGTCACGCCGCGCTCGACCGCCCCCTTGAGGAATTCCGCCCGGCGCTGGTCGATGATCTCCGTCTTCTTCTTGCTGATCGCCTTGATGCACGCGTACGCGCTGGCCAGCTCGATCCCGCCGAGCCGGTTCAGGATCCGCATGATCTGTTCCTGGTAGACCATGACGGCGTACGTCTCGCCGAGGATCTCCTGCAAGACCGGGTGGGCGTACTGCGGCGTCTCGCGGCCGTGCTTGCAGTTGACGTACTGGTCGACCATGCCGCCTTCGAGCGGCCCCGGGCGGTACAGCGCCAGGATCGCGATCAGGTCGCGGATGTTGTCCGGCCGCATCCGCTTGAGCAGCTCGCGGATGCCGTCCGACTCGAGCTGGAACACGCCCTTCGCGTCGCCGCGCTGTAGCAGCAGGTACGTCTCCGGGTCGTCCAGCGGCAGGGCCTGCAGGTCGACCGTGATGCCGCGCGTCTTCTTGATCATGCGCACGGCGTTGTCGAGCAGCGTCAGCGTCCGCAGGCCGAGGAAGTCCATCTTGAGCAGGCCGACCTTCTCCAGGTCGCCCATCACCCACTGCGTCGTCAGGCCGGCCCCCTCGCTCCCCTTCGCCCCGTCGTCCCCCTTGCGCGTCGGCCGTTGCAGCGGGACGTGCTCGACGAGCGGGCCGTTGCCGATCACGACGCCGGCGGCGTGGGTGCCCATGTTCCGGTTCGTGCCCTCCAGCCGCATCGCAATGTCGAGCAGCTGGCGCACGTCCGGGTCGCCGTCATAGGCCTGCTTCAGGTCGGTACTCTGCTCCAGCGACTCCTCGATCGTGACGCCGAGGATCTCCGGGATCATCTTCGTCAGCTGGATGACGCGCTCCAGCGGGATGTTCAACGCCCGGCCGACGTCCTTGATCGCCGCCCGGGCGGCCAGGGTGCCGAACGTGCCGATCTGGGCGACCGACTCCGCGCCGTACTTCTCGCGGACGTACTGGATGACCAGCTCGCGCCGGTCCTGGCAGAAGTCGATGTCGATGTCGGGGGCCTCGGCCCGGTTCGGGTCGAGGAAGCGCTCGAACAGCAGGTCGTACTCCAGCGGGCAGACGTGGCTCAGCTTCAGGACGTAGCTCACCATCGCCCCGCACGCCGAGCCGCGGGCCGTCGTCGGGATGTGCTTCTCCTCCGCGAACCGGACGAAGTCGCCGACGATGAGGAAGTAACTCGCGAAGCCCATCCGGCAGATGATGCCCAGCTCGTGCTCCAGCCGGTCGCGCACCTTCTGGGTCGGGTTGTCGCCGTAGCGCTCCGTCAGGCCCTTCGCGCACAGTTCGCGCAGGTACGCCTCCGGCGTCTTGCCCTCCGGCGGGACGAAGACCGGGAAGTGGCGCTTCTTGAAGTCGAGCTGGATGTCGACCCCGTCGGCGATCTCCTGGCTGCGCTGCACCGCGGCGGCGTGGCCGGGGAACAGCTCGTACATCTCCTTCGGGCCGCGGATGTAGAACTGGTCGGAGCCGTAGCGCATCCGGTTCGGGTCGTCGCGCGTCCGGCCGGTGTTGATGCAGAGCAGGATGTCGTGGGCCGGGGCGTCGTCGCGCGTCAGGTAGTGGGCGTCGCTCGTCGCGACGAGCGGCAGGCCGAGCCGGTTGGCGATGTCGATCGCCCCGTCGGCGCACTGGCGCTGGATGTCGAGGCCGTTCGACTGGATCTCGACGTAGAAGTTCTTGCCGAACAGCTTCGCGAAGTACTCGGCGAGCTTCTTCGCCTCGTCGCGGCGGTCCTTGAGGATGAACTCGCTGAACTCGCTCGACGCGCAGCCGGACAGGCAGATCAGCCCCTCCTTGTGGGCCTCGAGCAGCTCCTTGTCGATGCGCGGGATGTAGTAGTAGCCCTCGGTGAAGGCGACGGTCGCCATCTTGATGAGGTTCTTGAACCCGGTCGCGTTCTGGGCGAGGAGGGTGAGGTGGAAGCCGGCCTCGCCGCGCTTCTTCGCCTCGCGCTCGGTGCGCTTGCCGGGGGCGACGTACGCCTCGTAGCCGATGACCGGGTTGAGGCCGCCGGCCTTGCACGCGGTGTAGAACTCGATCGCGCCGTAGAGGTTGCCGTGGTCGGTGATCGCCACGGCGTTCATGCCCTGGCCCTTGACGCGCTGGACCAGCTCCGGGATGCGGCTCGCCCCGTCGAGGAGGCTGTAGTGCGTGTGGCAGTGCAGGTGGACGAACGAGCCCGACGCGGCCATGGCACATCCCTCGCGGCGTAGTGAACTCTATTTCACTACTATACACGCATCCATGCTGCGGGCGGAAGGTCGGTCAGCGGAAACGCGCGCACCGATGCTCTTCGATCCCGGCGACGGCCCGGCTTGAGGATTACTGCTCCAGCGCGTCCGGCTCGGCGATGGCGCGGACGTAGCGGGCCAGCACCATCTGCACGGCCTGGATGCGCTGCCAGTCGGCGAAGGAGAGGGTGACGCGATCGCCTTCCTCGTTGGTCTGGAGGCGCTCGGTGGCGAGGGCGAGCTGGCGGTGGAGGAAGTCGAGCAGCTCGGCGAGGCGGGCGGCCTGGGACGGGGTGAGCTTCTGCGGCAGGGGCGGCAAGGGCCGGTTGCCGATGAAGAGGGTGCCGTCGTGGACGGTCATCTTCTCGGTCGTGTTCAGGTCGAAGTCGGCGTCGTGGTCGAACGCCTGGGCGAGGGTCGGGGCGTGGACGGTCGCCTGGCCGGCTGGGGCCGGGTTGCCGGTGCCGCCCATGGTCGAGGTGCGCAGGCTGTTCAGCGTCGCGGCCCGCTGGGCGATCTCGTTCTCGGAGCCGAACAGGAGGAGCGACCGCCCGACGCCGACGCGGTCGCCGGGGCGGAGGCGGCGGATCTGGACGACGGTGCCGTTGACGCGGGTGCCGTTGGTGCTTTCGAGGTCGGTGATGATGATCTCGCCGTTGTCGAACTGGACCTTGGCGTGGTAACGGCTGATGCGTTCGTCGTTGAGGCGGACGACGTTGCCTTCCTCGCGGCCGATCGTGACGGGCGTGGCGAGTTCGCGGAAGACCTTGCCCTTGTCGATCCCTTCGAGGACCTGGAACGTGACCGACGGCATCGCCATTACCTCCACCGCCGCCCGCGTCGCGGCCGACGTGTGTACCCCACCGAATCAATCTATTGTCAAGCCCCAACGCATAAATGTCAAATGTTCCGTGACCGGCTTGCACGCCGAAATCCGCCGGAGCCAGGTCAACTGGCGCTTGGCGTAGTTCCGGCTGGCCCGCTGCACCCGCTCGACGGCCGTCGCGAGCGGTTCGCGTCCCGCGAGATGCTCGGCCAACTCCTCGACGCCGAGGGCCTGGCGGGCCTGCTTGCTCATCGGTCGCGGCAGGGCGTACAACCGCCTTACCTCTTCGACGAGTCCGTCGTCCACCATCTGGAGGACGCGCGCGTCGATGCGAGCATACAGTTCTTCGCGCGGCCGGTCCAGCCAGAGGCAGCGGTCCTCCGGGGCGACGCCGTCCGGCGACGGCGGCACGTCGCGCGGCACGTCCCACTGGCGTTGCCAGTCGCTGAGCGGCCGGCCGGTCGCCTGGTAGACCTCCAGCGCCCGGACGAGCCGGCGCGTGTCGTTCGGATGCAGCCGGGCCGCGCTGGCCGGATCGACCAGAGCCAGCCGGCGGTGCAACTCCGCCGAGCCGAGTTCCGCCGCGACCTGTTCGAGTTCGGCGCGAAGGGCCTCGTCGGCGGCCGGGCCGTCGAACAGGCCGTCGAGGAGGGCCTTGAGATAGAGCGGCGTCCCGCCGACGAAGAGGACGCGCCGGCCGCGGCCCTGGATGTCGGCGACGGCCTCCTTGGCCCGGTCGAGCCACCAGGCGACACTGGCGGACTCCCACGGGTCGAGGACGTCGAGGAGGTGGTGCGGCACGCGGGCCCGGTCGTCGGCCGACGGCTTGGCGGTGCAGACGTCCATGCCGCGGTAGAGGGCCATCGAGTCCATCGAGATGATTTCGGCCCCGAGCCGCTCGGCGAGGTCGAGGCCGAGGCGCGACTTGCCGGACCCGGTCGGGCCGGTCAGGACGAGGCAGCGGTCGAACGGCGGCGGGAGCATGGTGAACCGAGCCGGGGTCGATACGAGTCCCAGGGTGCGCGAAGCGCGACCCTGGGCTATTTTATGTAACGCCTTCGGCGTAACGAACTCCGCGGGGCGGTCTGCTACGCCGAAGGCGTTACCTATGTTAGCCCAGGGTCGCGCTTCGCGCACCCTGGGACTGGGACGATGTACCCGGGACCATGACCAACCGAGGTGACCGATGCGCCGCGCCGTGTTCCTGTCCGTCCTGCTCGCTTCCCTGACGACCACCGCCGCCGACTCGCCGGCGAAGATCGCCTTCCGCGACGTGACGAAGGCGGCCGGCCTGGTCGAGCCGCTCGCCGGCCTGATGGGCCACGGCGGGGCGTGGGGCGACCTCGACAACGACGGCAAGCCCGACCTCTACGTCGGCGGATTCTGCGACCGGCCGAACAAGGAGTACGCCCCGGCCGACGGGCCGGTCCTGCCGGTCCTCCTCCGCAACAAGGGCGACGGCACCTTCGCCGTCGTCGACGGGCCGACGCGCGTCGCCGGCCGGACGAGCGGGGCCGTCTTCGCCGACCTCGACAACGACGGCTGGTCCGAACTCTACGTCGCCAACAACGCCAAGGCGAAGGCCGGCAAGGCGGACGAGCCGCAGGCGTCGGCCGCCGTCCGGCGGTCGCTCCTGTTCAAGAACGAACAGGGCAAGCTGGTCGATATCTCGAAGGAGAGCGGGGCCTGCCCCGAGGCGCTGCTGACGGCCCGCAACGTCGGCCCGCTCGACTACGACCTCGACGGCGACCTCGACCTGCTCGTCGTCGAGGACCGCTTCACGCGCCGGCCGCGGACGGCCCTGTTCCGCAACGACGGCGGCCTGCGCTTCACCGACGTGACGAAGGACGTCGGCCTGCTGGAGGACGCCCACGGCCTCGGCCTCGCCGTCGCCGACGTCAACGACGACGGCCGGCCGGACTTCTTCCTGCCGCACCGCAACGCCCTGTTCCTCGGCACGGCCGACGGCAAGTTCCGCGAGGCGGCCGAACTCAAGGACGTCTTCGCCTGGAAGCCGAAGGACGGCGAGGACTGGCCGTGCGGGGCGCACTTCGCCGACCTGAACCGCGACGGCCGGCTCGACCTGGTCGTGAGCATCCACCACGTCCAGGCGCGGAACAAGGTCTACCTCAACCAGGGGCTCAAAGACGGCGTGCCGATCTTCGCGGACGTGACGGAGGCTGCCGGCCTCGGCACGGCGGTGCCGGCGCGGTGTCCGCACGTCGAGGTGCAGGACTTCGACAACGACGGCTGGCCGGACATCTACGTCAGCGCCGGCTGGCTCGACGGCGACACGTTCACGCCTCTGATCTACCGCCACGAGGGCCTCAAGGACGGCGTGCCGCGCTTCGCCGCGCCACGGCCGATCCAGGCCCCGATGGTCTACTACCCGGCCGGGCCGAGCGCCGACTACGACGGCGACGGCCGGCTCGACCTGTTCCTCATCAACTGGTTCGCCGGCAACCGCTCGCGGCTGCTGCGGAACGAGTCGCCGGCGAAGAACTGGCTTTCGGTGCGGGTGACCGGGACGAAGAAGGTCAACCGGATGGGCCTGGGCACGCGGGTGAGCGTCTACGCGGCTGGTCAACTCGGCAAGGCGGAGGGGCTGCTCGGGACGCAGGAGATCCAGGTCGGCTACGGTTACGCCAGTGGGCAGCTGCCGGTGGCGCACTTCGGCCTGGGCGACGCGACGAAGGTGGACGTGCGGCTGACGCTGCCGGGCGGGGTCGTCGTCGAGCGCAAGGACGTGGCGAGCAGCCAGGTACTTTCGGTCGAGGAGCGATAAGTGACGAGAGATCAGGCGTCGTCGTGGCGAGCTTCGTCCTCGCACTGGCGAAGCCGCTGCTCGATCTCCTCGGCGGGCACCTCCATGCGGTCGAGAAGGAGGCGGTAGCCCTCGACGACCGCATCCCGATGCGGATGTGGAAACCCAGTGTGAATCCGGAACCGAAGGAAGAGAACGACCCCGCGCCGCAGGAGCGACTCCGCTTCTCTCAATCGGTTGGTGTCCTGCAACAACTTCGCGAGGTTGACGAGCCGAAGGGCGACGTTGGGATGGCTGCTCCCGAAGGCCCGTTCGTCGATGGCCAGCGCCCTTCGCTGGAGCGGCTCGGCCTCGGCCAACCGGCCGGCGGCCTTCAACAACTGGCCCAGGTTGCTGAGGCGGACGGCGACGTTGGGATGGCTGCTCCCTAAGGTGCGTTCGTCGATGGCCAGCGCCCTTCGCTGGAGCGGCTCGGCCTCGGCAAGCCGGCCAGTGGCGCACAACAACATCGCCAGGTTGTTCAGAGCGACAGCGACGCCAGAATGGTCGCCACCCAGACACCCGTCCAGGATTGCCAACGCTCGCCGCAGTAGCGGCTCTGCCTCGTCCAGCCGGCCGGCGGCCCTCAACCACTGACCCAGGTTGTTGAGGCGGATCGCGACTGTGGGATGGCTGCTCCCGAAGTTCTGTTCGCTGATGGCCAGCGCCCGCCGGAACAGCGGCTCCGCCTCGGCCAACCGGCCGGTGCCTATCAGCCACTGCGCCAGGTTGTCAAGCGCCGCGGCGACTCCAGGATCGCCGCTCCCGAACCGTTCGCTGATGGCCAACGCCCGCCGAACCAGCGGCTCGGCGTCGGCCAGCCGGCCAGTGGCGTGCAGCAACGAAGCCAGATTGCCGAGGGCGACGGCGACGTTGGGATGGTCGTTGCCGAACTGTTCTTCCTCAATGGCCAGCTCCCGCCGCATCACCCGCTCCGCCTCGGCGTAATCACCCCGGGTGTGCAAATAGATCGCCAAGAGGTTCATCAGTCGTGCCGTCGAAGCCGTGATGCCGTAGGCGTCCGCACGCCGGACGATCGCCGCGAGGTGGTTCTGGCACGGGTCGTACACTCCTGGCCACGAGCGGACGTCGGAGGGATCATACTCCAAAAAGTCGTTCACCATCCGTACCGCTCGCGTCAGCCACGACACCCGCTCATCCTTCGGAAGACGGTAGCGCGTGATCTCTTCAACCAGGCGGTGTACGACCACTGATTCGGCGTTGTCGCCCCACTTCGCCAGGGAATATGTCGTCAGGTCCGCCAGGCCGGTCTCTACGTCGATGGCCGGCTCGCCGTCCTCGGTCGTCAGCTTTTCGATCAGGCCGCGCGGGATCGGGTCCGGCGACAGCCAGCACAGGACGTTCAGCAGCCGGCGGCCGTCGTCGCTCATCCGGTCGAGGCTCGTCTGCCACGTCACCGCGACGCTCTTCGGGTACTTCATCGCGTGCGGGTCGTACCACTCCAGCACCTTCGCCTCCTGCTCGCGCCACCGCGCCCGGTAGTCGGCGAAGCGCAGCCGGTGCTTGACCACGAACGCCGCCGCCTGCTCCAGGGCCAGGGCCAGGCCGTCCACGTCCGCCGCCAGGGCGAGCGCCTCGGCCGCGTCGTCCGGCGTCGTCCGCCGCTTGTCGGCGGTGCGTTCGAGCAGGAAGTCGCGGGCCGCCTCGGGGTCGAGCACGTCCAGCGGCAACGCCTCGACGCCGGACCAGTCGGCCAGGCGCGACGTGAGGACGACATGGCCGCTGTCGAGGTCGCGCAGCAGCGCCTCGACCGCCGACTCCGCCTCGGGCGTATCGACGTTGTCCAGGATCAGGAACCAGCCGGCGTGGTCGCGCAGCCAGCGGGTCGCCGCCGCCGTCTGCACCGGCAGCTCGCGGGCGTCCCGCTCAGGCAGGCCGAGCACCGCGCACAGGTCGGCCAGGCCGCGATCCAGGCCGCTCGGGCTGTCGGCCGTCACGAACAACAGGGCGGTGTATTCCTGGGCGAAGCGCCAGCCGTACTCGATCGCCAGGCGCGTCTTGCCGACGCCGCCGAGGCCGTGGATCGCGTGCTTCGCCGTCACCGCCGCGACGTGCGTCGGCTTCGTCACCAGCACGTCGCGCAGCCGGGCCAGGAACGCGTCCCGCCCCTTGAACAGCGAGCCGATCGACCGGAACGGCAGGTTCTGCGGCCGGCTGATCGTCGGCCGGATCTCCAGGGCGTCGAGCAGGCGACGTAGCTCGTCCGGCGTGCTGAACTCGTAGTAGAGCTGGTCGCCCGACGTGAGCCGCTCGCGATGCCGTCGTTGCAGCTCGGCCCGGTCGGCCTCCTGCTCGATCGGCTGGTCGGGGGCGTAGTCCTCCCGGGCGACGAAGCGGAAGACCTGCCGCTTGAGTTCCTTGCCGAGGTCGTACTCGAGCTGGGTGTACGACCGCCGCGGCACGGCGTCTGGGCGGTCGGTCGGCTCGAAGCCGTAGTAGAGGCCGGCGAGGTGGACCACCGCGTCGCACGGGGCGATCCGCTCGGTCAGCATCCGCACGATGCTCGCGTGATCGCACTGGACCGGGAAGTCATCCTGAACGACGACGGTGTAGCCGCGTTCGCGGGCCCACTCCGCGACGACGCGGCGGTACGACCGCAGGTCGCGGCTGGTGGCGCTGACAAAGACGCTGGGCATGGGGCGGACTCCGGGCCCACGACGATCACCCGAAGGACGAAACGCCGCGATCGTACCATTTTTGTGGGAATTTGTCACCCGGCGGACCAGAATGGGGCACCACCGTTTAGGAGTGCGGCGATTCATCGCCGCTTTGGTCTTCGGTTTTGTTGTTGCCATCGTTGTTCCGACGGGGTCTCGATTTTGGGCTGGCCACAACCCGGCCGGATGCAGTGGGATGGACGGTTGGGTCGGGGGCGGTCCCCGGCGCGAAACGCACCCCGCGCGGCGCGCGCAAACCTTGGCGGACCTGGCGGCCTTGGCGGACCTGCCCGAATTGTCAGCGATTGTCGCTCATTGTCGCCCGGCCGCGCGCGACGTTGGCGGACCTGGCGGAAAAGAAAATCCCAAAGCGGCGATGAATCGCCGCACTCCAAAATCCGGAGGCGACTCATGAACCGCACTCTCCTGGCGACCGTCGCGATCGCCGCCACACTGGCCCTGCTGACAACCGGCTGGCATCCCGTATCGGCCCAGAAGCAGAAGGCCCCCGACCTGCCCTTCCCGCCGACGCTGCCCGACGGCAAGGCGTCCCTGTCCGAGACGAGCGACGCCTTCCTCAAGGCCCCGGGGCCGCTGCCGGAGGGCGTCACCGTCGCGAAGACGGCCCCGAAGATCGACTTCGCCTTCCTGCCCGGCCAGACGTACAAGGGCAACCCGTGGTCCACCTGGGGCGAGAGCACCTTCGCCGACGGCAAGTATTACGCCTCATACGGCGACCACCTCGCCCCGGCCGGCAACGCCTTCGTCGTCGAGTTCGACCCGGCGAAAGGCACGTTCCGCCAGCTAGTCGATCTCAAGAAACTGCTCGCCCTGCCGGACGGCCATTACATGCCGGGCAAGATCCACACGATGCTAACGCTCGGCAAGGACGGCTGGCTCTACTTCGGCACGCACCGCGGCTCGACGCGCGTGACGACCGACCAGTACCACTTCAAGGGCGACTGGCTCGTCCGCGTCGAGCCGGCCAGCGGCAAAGTGGAAGTGGTCGCCCACGGCCCGGTGCCGAAGCACTGCATCCCGACCGGCCTGCTCGACCCGGACCGGCTGATCTTCTACGGCAGCACCGCCCCGGGCGAGACGACCAAGGAGGACGACGGCATCCGCTTCTTCGCCTACGACGTCGCGGCCCGCAAGCTGCTCGTCTCGGCCGACGACGGCCCGAAGCGGGCGATGATCCTGGCGCGCTCCACCGGCAAGGTCTACTACGTCCAGGGCAGGGCGGGCAAGCTGATGCGCTTCGACCCGGCCAAGGGGGGCGACCCGGTCGAGATCCCCGGCGAGATCGGCCTGCGGGCCGCGTCGGACGAGACGAAGGACGGCAAGGTCTACACCGTGTCGCAGGGCAACCAGGGCACGCCGCCGGAGCTGTTCGCCTTCGACACGAAGACGGAGGCGGTGACGAAGCTCGGCCCGGCCCAGGTCGGCACGGCCGGCTACATCACGGCGCTGAAGGTCGATCCGACGGGGCGCTACCTCTACTACATCCCCGGGGCCCACGGCGGGGCCGACCGCGACGGCAGCCCGGTCGTGCAGTACGACCTGAAGACGAAGACGCGCAAGGTGCTCGCCTTCCTGCACCCGCACCTGAAGGAGCGCACCGGGGCGGCCGTCGTCGGGACGTACAGCTACGCCCTTAACCCGGCCGGCGACGCGCTGTACGTGACGTGGAACGCCAACCGCGGCGGCCGGGTCTGGGACTGCGTCGCCCTGACGGTGCTGCACATCCCGGCGGGCGAGCGGTGACCGGCCTCAGTCCGCGCCGCGCCAGTGGAACAGCGTCCCGTCCGTCTCCGCCCCGGAGAGCACCTTGCCGTCGGGGCTCCACGTCAGCGCGGAAATCCGACCGCTGTTCGGCAGCGTCAGCGCCTCGCGGCCGCTCGCGACGTCCCACACCGCCACCCGGTCGCTCGCGACGGCCAGCCGCGCCCCGTCCGGGGCGAACGCCAGCCGTTCGACCGGGGCGGCGGTCCGGCCACGCAGGACCTCGTGCCAGTCGGCCGTCGCCCAGACGCGGAAGCCGTCGATCACCGGGACGGCGAGCCGGCCGCCGTCCGGGCTGAACCGCAGCGGCACCGGGCGCAGGGCGGAGCCCTTGTAGCGAAACACCTCGCGCCCGCCGGGCAGGGCCCACACGCGGAGTACGTCGTCGTCGCAGTACGCGGCGAGCAGCGATCCGTCCGGCGAAGCGGCGAGCGCGACGGCGGGCTGCGCCGGCGTCGGCAGAGCGAACGGCTCCCGGGCCGTCGCCACGTCCCAGACGCGGAGAAACGACCCGGCGGCCGAGACGCCCGAGGCGAAGACGCGCCCCCCGGCCGCGTCGAGGGCGACCGCCTCGACCCGGTCGGCCATCGCGGGCAGGGTCGCCAGCGCCGCGTCCTTCTCCCAGTCCCAGACGCGCAGCGCCCCGTCGGCGGCGAAGACGCACGCCCGCGTGGCGCGCGCCGGCGAAGCGACGACCGGCGGGTGCAGCTCGCTGATCGGGACGCGGCACTGGCCGAGCGGCCGGCCGTCGGCCACGGCCCAGGCGCGCACGGCACCGTCGCGGTGGGCCGATACCAGGGCCGCCCCCTCGGCGGCCAGGGCCGCCCCGCCCGGCAGGGCGAAGCGCCGCAGGTCGACCTCCTGCGGCCGGGTCGCGTCCCAGACGCGCAGCGCCCGGTCGGAGCCGACCGACGCCAGCCGCGTCCCGTCCGGGCTGAACGCCACCCCGGCCACTTCCGGCAGCGGCCGGAGGTGGCCGCGGTACGTCTCGCGCCGCTCGCCGGTCGGGCCGTCGAACAGGACGACCTCGCCGGTCGTCGTCCCGCAGGCGACCCGGCCGTCCGGCCGGACGGCCAGCGACGTGAACCGGAACGAGCCGGGGGCGGTCCGGTAACGCGGCACCAGCCCCGGCACCGCCCAGCACGCCAGGACGCCCTGTTCCGCCGCCCCGTGCAGCAGGGTGCCGTCCGGCGAGAAGGCCAGCGCGGCGACGGACAGGAACGCCTCCTTCGCCCCCTCCGCGACCTTGAACCCTTCCATGTCCCAGACGGCGACCTCGCCGGCCATCGTCCCGGTGGCGAGGCGCTTCCCGTCCGGCGAGGCGGCCAGCGCCCGGGCGGCCTCGCCGTGCTCGGCGAGCCGGGCGAGCCCCTTGCCCGTCGCCGGATCGACGACGAAGACGGGCGGCTTTTCCGCGCCGAAGTTCGACCCATAGAAGGAGTACGCCAGCCAGCGGCCGTCGGGGGCGGCCGCCACCCGGCAGACCGGGGCCTCGTCGGGCAGCTTCATCTCGCGGAGCTTCTTGCCCGTCCGGCTCGACCAGGCGTCGAGCGTCCCGGCCCGGAAGCTGGCGACGACCTCACCCCGACCGGCCAGCAGCCCGACGCCGAGCGGCGCGGCACCCGCGAAGCCGAACCCGCCACCGGGGCCGCCCTTCGGCTCCGTCCCCTCCAGGTAGAAGCGCTCCCGCCCAGTCGCCGGGTCCCAGACGCGCAGCCCGTCGGTCCGGCCGCCGGTCAGCACGCCGGTGCCGTCCGGGGTGAATGCGACCGAGCCGCCGACGGTGTGGGCGAAGCCGCCGACCTCGACGAGCGGGTGGAGCAGGCGACGGACGTAGTGCCACTCCCAGCCGCGCTGCCCGGCCGGGCATTCGTCGAGCAGCTGCCGCGCCCGACCGACGTCGGCCCGCTCCCATTCGCGCAGGGCGGACTGGACCTGCCCCAGGTAGAGGACGCGCTCCAGCCGGCCGGCCAGGGCGACCGCCCGACCCTCGGCGTCCTCGGCGCTCTGCTTCGCCGTCTCGGCCACGTCGCGCAGCGCGCTCTCGGCCTGGCGCGCCGACTCGCTCGCCTGGTAGAGCCAGACCGCCAGGCCGCCGCCGACGCCGAGCAGGAGCGTCAGCACCGTCAGCGCCGCCGCCAGGGCGGCCATCGGCCGGCGGCGCGCCGCGCGCCACGCCCGGCCGACCGCCCCGACCGGCCGGGCGGCGACCGGCTCGCCGTCGAGGAAGCGGCGCAGGTCCTGGGCCAGCTCGCGGGCCGAGGCGTATCGGCCGTCCAGCTCCTTGCGGAGGCACTTCAGGCAGACGGTTTCCAGGTCGCGCGGCACGCTCGGGTTCAAGCTCCGTGGCGACGCCGGTTCTTGCGAACGGACCTGGTCGAGCGTCTCCATCACCGTCGCCCCGCGGAACGGCGGCCGGCCGGTCAGGCACTCGTAGAGGATCGCGCCGAGGGCGTAGACATCGACGCGCGGCCCGACGCGCTTGCTCTCGCCCCAGGCCTGCTCGGGGGCCATGTAGGACGGCGTGCCGACGACCGCCCCGGTGCGCGTCCGGCCGTCGTCGGAGTCGAGACTCTTCGCCAGGCCGAAGTCGGTCAGCTTCGGCCGGCCGTGTTCGGTCAGGAGGACGTTGCCCGGCTTGAGGTCGCGGTGCAGGACGTTGCGCTCGTGGGCGTACTGGACGGCGTTGGCGAGTTCCTCGACCAGGGCGGCCGCCTCGGCCGCGGGGAGCGGCGTGCCGGCGAGCTTCTGGGCGAGGCTGCCGCCGGCGACGAATTCGAGCGAGAAGAACGCCCGGCCGTCGTGGCTGCCGACCTCGAAGATCTGGACGATGCTCGGGTGCTGGAGCCGGGCGACCGCCTCCGCCTCGGCCTTGAACCGGCCGAGTTCGCCCGGCCCGGCCGCGTCGCCGGCGAGGAGCATCTTCAGGGCGACGAGCCGGTTGAGGCTCAACTGTCGCGCCTTCCAGACGACGCCCATGCCGCCGCGGCCGACCTCTTCGAGCAGTTCGTAGCCCGGGACGCGCGTCGGCGACGCCGGGGCGTCGGACTGGGCGGCGGTCAGCGCGAGGTCCTGGGTCGTCTCGTCGTGCATGGGCCGGCTCCAGGGCGGTGCCGGCGATTGTACCCGGCCTGCGTCGGTATGCCGGCCTGGAAAATGCGACGGGGCGTCATCCCGCCGCCGGGAACACGCGGATGTCGCGCGCCGTCCCGGCCAGGAAGTACTTGCCGTCCGGCGAGTAGGCGATCGAGGCCAGATCCGGGGCGACGAACCAGGCGGTCAGCCCGGTTTACCGGGCTTATCCGGCGTAGCCCCGGGATTCATCCCGGGGCGTTCCTTCGCCGGCATCTTCTCGGTCAGGAACGTGATGATCGACCCGGCGAGTTCGGCCTTATCGACCCCCTTGAAGTAGTGGTCCGTCTCGAGCCAGACGACCTTCGCCCCGTCGCCGGCGGCCTTGTGCAGCGCCTCGGCCCACGGCCGGAGGATGAGCTGGTCCTTCGTCACGTTGATGAACAGCAGCGGCCGCGGGGCGATCCGGGCGACGTGGCAGACCGGGTCGGTCGAGGTCGAGCCCTCCTTGGCGACCTTCTCCGCCTGCTCCGGCGTGTACAGGCCGAGGAAGTCCCCGCCGCCGACGACCGAGCCGACCGCCTTGATGCGCGGGTCGTGGGCGCAGTAGGTGATGCCGGTGATCGCCCCCCAGCTGATGCCGACGAAGCCGAGCCGGTCCGAGTCGACGTCGGCCCGGCTGGCGAGGTAGTCGATCGACCGGCTGTAGTCGCCGCAGTAGTGGAGGATGCGCTCCTCGCCGACGAGGCCGAGGGCCGGCTCCTTGTCGCCGGCCTTGCGCCGCTCGCCGCGGCCGACCGAGTCGATCGTCAGGACGACGAACCCCTTGGCGACGAACTCCTTACCGATCGCGACGATGTAGTCGGTCTTCTTGTTGCCGCCGGAGCCGTACTGGAGCAGGACGGCCGGGTAGCGCGTCTTCGCGTCGCCCTTCGCCTTGGGGACGTAGAGGTAGGCCGGGACGCGGTCGTCCTTGATGCCGGTGAACTCGACGCGGTACTGGGTGTAGTCGTCGGTGCGGGCGACGACCTCCTCCTTCGGGTCGAGGGCCTTGGCGTGATCGACCGGGTAGGGGCAGCCGAGCTTCTTCGCCGGGGCCGGCTCCTGGGCGGTGACGCCGAAGCCGCACAGGGCGAGGGCCAGGGCCAGGCCGGCCGGGGTTCGTACCGACATGCGCATCCTCCGGGCAGGGTTCGAGAGTCAAGAGACGATATGCTACCCGCACGGGCGGCCGCGCGGCAAGACTTCGCCGATCCGGATGGGCCAAGTTCAGAGAGGCGGCCGTCGCGGTCCCGCCCGTGCCGGCTCAATGGGATCGCACTTTCTTTCGTTTTTGGTCTGGCGTCACCCCACAAGGCTGTGTTGATATAGAGCGTGAGGCTGCGCCTCCCCGACGAGGAAAGATGGCATTCTGGGTGAGCAAACCGTTGGTGGTTCTCGGTACAGTGGGGAAGGACCGGGTGCTGCCGGCACGGGCCGCATCCAGTAGAACCGCCGCTCCAGGCCGCGTTGAACGCTCGTTGGATTTGGTATCGAGATCGATGGATGATAGGTCGGACTTAACTGGAATTCCTATGAACACTTCCGCCACATTTCAACAGGCTACTGAATTGGCCCATGCAACGGGAGCAAGCGCGCTGCGGTTTTTCCCCTGGGAAGGTGGCCGATACCGCGCGTCACCTTACGAGAATGTCCGCCTCCTCCTGCTTGGGGAATCTATGTATGAAAAAACACCACAGTCATTAACGCCCGATATCGTCCGGACGATGGTTGATCGGATTCGGCGAGGTGTATGGGCGATTCGTTTTTACACCCAAGTTTTCCAAACGGTCACGGGAACGCATCGTCGAGCTGCACACCCCAACACCATCTCTACGTTCTGGGATTCCGTTGCCTTTTATAACTACGTCCAGTTTTCTGTGGGCGATCGTCCACGGATGCGACCGCGAAAAGCGGACTGGGGAGCATCACAAAGTGCATTCCGAAGTGTTGTTAAACAACTCAACCCCCAGGCGGTCTTAGTGTTTGGGAGAGAGCTGTGGAATCAACTGCTTCGTCTCGGGTTGCTCCAGGCGAGAGAAGGACGAACTGGGCATTTGACCTGTGGCCAAAACACTGCCGCGGCCGGGATTAACCATCCTGCTTCGCGAGGGTATTCGTGGCGAACGCTCCATCCCTTTGTGCTTGGGTGGCTTCGCTGTGTAGGGACGGGTTCAACCGGTCAGTGTGAATGAGGCCCTTGTTGCAATCCTGCGGAAGCGGACCTTTTCGGGTACCCAGTCCAGGCGGCCGAACGGGTCCGAGCCGGCCAGGCGATGACCGTGGCCAAGAACGCCATGCCGGTGGCCATCTTGACGGCCATAGTCCGCAATTGTCGCCCACTTTCGCTCGCGGCGCGCGAATTTGTCCATGTTGGGCATCTTTGCCACCTTGGCCGCATCGTCCCCTGCCGTTTTCCGGTGCCCGATGCGGCATGCCTCGGGTACGATGTTGGGGGACTCGCTTGCGAAATCCCAGGCGCGGTCCGAAGGCGAGGTGTTCGTGATGTCGTCGCTGTCCCGCCTGGTCGCGTTCGCCGTCGCCGCCTTGGCGGCCGGCTTGCTCTTCGCCCCGGCCCAGGAGCCGAAGCCCTACGTCGGCCCGGCCTGCAACGCGGCCCTCGACGACTACTTCACCCGCGAGGTCTGGCCGAAGGTCGGCTCCGCCCTGTGCGTCACCTGCCACAAGGCCGGCGGCGACGCCGAGAAGAGCAAGCTCGTCCTCCGCGACCCGGCCAGGGAGCCGAACCAGCACGCCAAGGACGACGCCCTCCGCCACAACCGCGACGCCTTCGCCAGGCTCGCCACCGCGAAGTACCGCGACGAGTACCGCCTCCTCGTCAAGGTCACCGGCGGCCTCAGCCACGGCGGGGCCGAGGTGCTCGCCCCCGACTCGAAGGGCTATGCCGTCCTGGCCGAGTTCGTCCGCCGCGTCAACGCCCCGCCGACGGTGACACGCCCGATCAACGAGAAGGACCTGCCGCCGTTCTTCGCCGGCGTCGCGATGCTGGAGCCGACGCGCCTCCTCCGCCGCGTGACGCTCTCCCTGGCCGGCCGGCTGCCGACCGCCGCCGAGAAGGCCGCCGTCGCCGCGAAGGGCCTCGATGCGCTGCCGGCCGTCCTCGACGCCCTGATGAAGGAGGACGCCTTCTACGACCGGCTCCGCGAGGGCTTCGAGGACGTCTTCCTCACGACCGGCCTCGACGGCAACGCCGAGACGGCCGTCCTCAGCTACGAGCACTTCGAGAAGTCGCGCCTCTGGTACCAGAAGCACGACCTGGGCCACGTCCCGGAGAAGGACCGCCAGAAGGCGCGCTACAAGCTCGCCGACGACTACCGCAAGGCCCTCCTCGGCGAGCCGATGAAGCTCATCGAACACGTGGTCCGCCACGACCGGCCTTTCACGGAGATCGTCACCGCCGACTACGTCATGGTTTCGCCCTACTCCGCCCGCGGCTACGGCGTCTTCGACGAACTCAAGGACCAGTTCGCGAACACGGACGATCCGTTCGAGTACGTCCCGGTCAAGCTCAAGGCCCTCAAGGGCCGCGGCAAGGCGAACGACCAGGACTCGGCGACCGGCGACTATCCGCACGCCGGCCTGCTCGGCTCGTTCCCGTACCTGGCCCGCTACCCGACGACCGAGACGAACCGCAACCGGCTCCGCGCCCGGATGTACTACCAGCACTTCCTCGGCGTCGACGTGCTGGAACTGGCCGCCCGCGTCTCCGACGCCGCGGCGGTCACGGCGAAGTACCCCAACCCGACGATGCAGGCCCCGGAGTGCGTCGTCTGCCACAGGACGCTCGACCCGGTCGCCGGCTGCTTCCAGGACTACTGGCGCTTCGACGCCAACTTCGCCCTCTACGGCAAGCGCAAGGGCGGCTGGTTCACCGACATGTTCGCCGCCGGCTTCGAGGGCGACGACCTGCCCGCCGCCGAGCGCTGGCGGGCTCTGCAGTGGCTCGGCGAACGCACCGCCAAGGACCCGCGCTTCGCCGTCGCCATGGTCGAGCACGTCTACTACATCCTCACCGGCCGCAAGACGCTGCTGCCGCCGAAGGACCTCGACGACCCGCTCAACGCGGCGAAGCGGCGCGCCTACCAGGAGCAGCGCCGCCGGGTCGAGGCAATCGCGGAGAAGTTCCGGCAGTCCGGCTTCAACCTCAAGGTCGCGTTCAAGGAGTGGGCCGTCTCCGACTGGTACCGCGCCGACGGCATCGCGACCGCCCTGGCCGACCCGATGCGTCGGGCCGAACTCGACGACGTCGGCGTCTATCGGCTGCTGTCGCCGGAGCAGGTCGAGCGGAAGGTGGCCGCCGTCTTCGGCCAGCGCTGGGGCCGGCTGCAAGAGCAGCTCGCGATCCTCTACGGCGGCATCGACTCGAAGGAGGTCACCGAGCGGGCGACCGACCCGAGCGGGGCGATGGGGGCGATCCAGCGCACCCTCGCCAATGACGTCGCCGCCCGGCACACACTGCGCGACTTCGCCCTGAAGCCGGCCGAGCGTCGCCTCTTCCCCGGCGTCGAACCCGACGTCGTGCCCGGTACGCCGGACGCCGACGCCGTCATCCGCCGGGCGATCGTCCACCTGCACGAGCACGTCCTCGGCCGGCACGACGCGGCCGACTCGAAGGAGGTGACGCGCACGTTCGACCTCTTCGCCGGAATCGTCGCCGACGCGAAGGCCCAGAAGGGGCTGGAGAAGGTCGAGAACTACCACGCCCGGTCCGGCGTGCCGAACGCCCCGGCCGACCCGCACTACACGATCCGCGCCTGGCGCGGCGTGGTGACGTACCTGCTCCGGCGTCCCGAGTTCCTCTACGAGTGAGGACAAGGCGACCCACCTGCTTCTCCGGGGACTTGACGATGACGCACGAGTACGTGCTGTGGGTCGCGCTGGCGGCCTACGGGTTGCACATCCTGGAAGAGTTCGAGCTGAACTGGCGCGACTGGGCCAGGGCCGTCTTCGGTCTGCCGGTCGATTGGGACAGCTTCTACCTCGTCAACGCCCTGGTCGTCGTCCTCGGCGTCTGCGCCGCGGCGGTCGGCTGGCGTTGCCCGGAGATCGCCCTCGCCTTCCCGGCGCTGATGCTCATCAACGCGACGTTCTTCCACGTCCTGCCCGTGCTGGTAACCCGCATGTTCTCGCCCGGCGTCGTGACGGCGGTCGTGCTTTTCTACCCGGCCGCCGGCTGGGCGTACTACGGGGCCTGGGCCGACGGGATCCTCACGACGCAGGCGTGCGTCGTCTCCGGCACCATCGGGGCGCTGCTGATGGCCTACCCGATCGTCCTGCTGAAGGTGAAGGGCTCCGCGATGTTCCGGTACGAGAAGCCCGCGGGAAAGTAGCCCGCCCTCGGGTCCTGGCTGGTTGACGCGGTATCTGGGACGTGACGGATTCCTGGTTCCGCAGGCCACCTGCCCCGCGGCATCTGGTACGATCCATTCGTGACCGGCCCCCCTGGGCTTCCTCGACGAGTGACCGCCATGCTCCGCGACCGACGCGCCTTTTTGAAGCTGTGCGGCCTGGCCGGCCTCGGCGTCGCCGCTCCGATCCGCCTCGACGCCCGGGCCGAGGCGGACGCCGCGCCGTATGACGGGCCGTACTACGTCGTCTTCAACGCCTCCGGCGGCTGGGACACGACGTACCTCATGGACCCGAAGGGCATCGACGGTATCAACCGCCTCTACAAGGAAGGCGACATCCTGACGCGCGGCCCGCACCGGTTCGCCCCGACGGCGAAGCACGCCCAGGGCGGACTGAGCAACGAGGACTTCTACGCCGCGTTCGGCGACGAACTGCTGACGCTCAACGGCCTGGACTACTCGGTCAACAACCACTCGCCGGGTGCCCGCTACATGGCGACCGGCAAGCTCGACAGCATGGCCTACCCGACGTTCGCCGCCCTGGTCGCGGCGTGCCAGGGGCCGGCCTGCCCGCTGGCGTACCTGACGTTCGGCAACTACTCCGCGACGGGCAACCTCGTCGCGATGGCCCGGGTGCCGTACCTGCCGTCGCTGCGCGGCCTGGCGAACGCCGACGCCGTCGGCGGCAACGAGCGGTCGTCCTTCCACGACAAGTTCGCCCTCGACCGGATCGAGAAGGCGCTGAAGGACCAGGCCGAGACGCGCGCCGCGGAGCCGCGTCTGCCGCGGGCCGAGCACGCCGAGAACATGCTCTACGCCGCCCAGGCGAATTCAAAGGCCCTGGGGCGCGTCGCGCCGCACATCCCGAGGGAGACCCCGAAGGAGCGGCTGTCCCAGCAAGCCGACATCGCCCTGGCGTCGTTCAAGGCGGGGGTGTGCGTCTCGGCGAACCTGACGATCGGTCAGTTCGACAGCCACGCGAACAACGACGCCGACCAGATGAAGCTCCTGCCGGAGTTCCTCGCCGGCGTCCGCTACCTGCTCCGCCGCGCCGAGGAGCTGAAGATCCGCGAGAAACTCGTCGTCGTCCTCCAGAGCGAGATGGGCCGGACGCCGACCTACAACAACGGCAACGGCAAGGACCACTGGTCGATCGGGTCGGTCCTCTTCCTCGGCAAGGGCATCAAGGGCAACCGCGTGATCGGCGCGACGGACGAGAAGCAGTTCCCGGTCCCGGTCGATCCGAAGACGCTGGCGACCGACAAGGAGAAGGGCGTGCGCGTCCGGCCGGAGCACGTCCACGAGGCCTTGCGCGAGTTGGCCGGCATCGCCGACCACCCGTTCAGCAAGCGGTTCCCCCTCGGCGTCGCCGACGGGGAGCGCCTCCGCGGCCTTTGGGGGTGAGGCACCATGCAGCGTCGCCAATTCCTCACCGCCGCCGCCGCGCTGGTCACCGGAGTCGGCCACGCCGCCGAGCCGGCCCGCCGGATCAAGGTCGGCCAGATCGGCGTCGGCCACGCCCACGCCAGCAAGCTCGCCGTCTACCGCGCCTCGGCCGACTACGACGTCGTCGGCATCGCCGAGCCGGACGCCGACTTGCGCAAGCGGGCCGAGGGGCTAGCCGCCTTCACGGGCCTGAAGTGGATGAGCCGCGACGACCTGCTCGCGGTGCCCGGGCTCGACGCCGTCCTGGTCGAGACGCGCGTCGCCGACCTGCTCGACAACGCCGAGGCGTGCGTCGCCGCCGGCAAGCACGTCCACCTCGACAAGCCGGCCGGCGAATCGCTCGCCCCGTTTCGCCGCATCCTCGAGACGGCGACGCGCAAGAAGCTCCTCGTCCAGATGGGCTACATGTACCGCTACAACCCCGGCGTCGTCCTGCTGCGCGACCTGCTGAAGAAGGGCTGGCTCGGCGACGTGTTCGAGGTCCACGCCGTCATGAGCAAGGTCGTCGCCCCGGCCGAACGGAAGCGGCTGGCCGAGTACAGGGGCGGCATCCTCTTCGAGCTGGGCTGCCACCTGGTCGATCTCGTCGTCGGCGTGCTGGGCCGGCCGAAGGACGTGGCCGCGTTCGCGACGCACGCCGCGCCGCTGGACGACCGCCTGACCGACAACATGCTCGCGGTGCTGACCTACCCGCGGGCGATCGCCACGGTCAAGGCCAGCGCCCAGGAGGTGGACGGCGGCGAGCGGCGGCACCTGGTCGTCTGCGGCACGGAGGGGACGTGCCACATCCAGCCGCTGGACAGCCCGGCCGTCCGGCTGACGCTCGCCCAGCCGCGCGGCGACTACAAGAAGGGGACGCAGGAGATCGAGCTGCCGCGCTACACGCGCTACGTCGATGACGCCGCCGACATGGCGAGGGTGATCCGCGGCGAGAAGGCGAGCGACTTCCCGCCCGAGCACGACCTCGCCGTGCAGGAAGCGCTCCTCAAGGGTTGCGGGCTCTGACGCACCGAGAAGACCGAAGCCCGATTGGAACCACGAATCACACGAACCACACGAATAAAACCAAGACCGTCTTTGCTCTTTGTCTTCATTCGTGTGATTCGTGGTTACACCTCTTCGTTACTGTATCGCTCGGCTAGCGGCACCTGTCCGAAAAGAGGACGCCTACGGCGTCGATCGGCCCGACGCTCGCCGTGCGCATCGACGGCGTCTGCACCCGGTTCGAGGCAGCCTGGCTGGCCGGCATCCCGCCGCGCATCGAGGACTTCCTCGCCGCCTGGCAAGGCCCCGGCCACGACGCCTTCGAGACGGAGGCCCGGGCGATCGCGCGCTTGCAGCACCCGGGCATCGTCCAGCTTTCGAGATCGGCGAGCACGACACCCGACGGGAACGTCCTCACCGTCGCCGATCTGCACAAGCCGCCGCACGGCGAGGACAACGCCTGGCCCCTGCCCGACGGGGCCGATCGGCGGCGCTACCAAGCCGAGCAGGCCGACCGGGCCGAGCGAGAACGGCGGTGGTATGCCGTCGCGTTCCACGTCGGCCGGCTTCTCCTGGACGACCCGACCAACGCCGACCTGGGCAAACACCGCGACGACGCCCGCGCCCGGCACACGGCGAAGCCGACCCCGTGAGCGTTTCGGCGGTCAGCCGGCCGGGGCGTCTGGAGGCGGGCCGGTCTCGACCACCTTCCGGAGCAGCTTGCGGATCAGGTCGAGGCGGCGCTCGACCGTCCGCTCCGAGACGCCGTGCCCGGCGGCAATCTCGGCGTTCGAGTACCCTTGCAGCTTCCAGACGGCGACCTCGCGCAGCACGTCGCGGTCGAGGGCCGCCAGGAGGCGAGCCAACTCGTCGGCGACCTCGGCCGCGAACGCCGGCGTCGGCTCGTTGCCGATCACCTGGTCGATGCCGTGGTCGCTCTCGACGTCGCCGACCGTCCCGAGCCGGGCCGGGTCGCCGCCGCGCTTGGCGGCCTCCTCGCGCCGCCGGGCGTTGCACGCCTTGCGGGCGGTCAGGACGACCAGGAGCGGCCAGAGGTTGTCCCGGTCGCGCAGCTGCGGGAAGCGTCCCGCCGCCACCCCCTGACAGAAGCAGTGGAACGCCGACAGGGCGACGTCCTCGGCGTCGATGACGCGCCGCGCCGCGCCGCGCAGCCGGCCGTCCGCCAGGCGGACCATCGCCGCGAAGTAGCGGTCCCAGATCGCCTGGGCGGCGTCCACGCTGCCGTGGGCCAGCTCGGCGAGCCAGAGGGTGACCGACCCGTCGCCGGTCGTGGGGCTTTGCTCGGACACGGGCGCTCCTCGGGGGGGTAATTGCGGGTAGTCTACCCGACCGGAAAGCGCACCGGCATGGGAATAAGGTGCCCGGCGTGTCGGGTCGCGAGGGCCGTTCCGTGAGCCTCCTTATGGGGCACCTTCGAGGTCCGGGATCGCGTCGCGGCGAGCGGAGGGGCCTTCGTCTCGTTCCTGCCCCGCCCGGCATGCGGCCACGTCGCGCCTACCGCGCGGGAGTCACCCACGGAGCAACGGATTGCCCCACACCCTGAGAGGGCTTGCCCATGTCCCTGTTCCTGCGCTGGCTGCGTCGGTTCTATCGCTTCGTCCTGCCGGTCCGCGGCCGCGCCGCCGCGACCCCGACCGAGAGACTCCTCGACCGCCCGCGGCTCGAACCGCTCGAGTGCCGCGTCGTGCCGGCCCTCTCCGCGTCGTTCACCTTCGGCACGCTGACGGCCGTCAGCGACGCCACGAGCGACACGATCTTTATCGGGGCGGTCGGCGGCAGCATCTACGTCTCCGACGGCGTCTCCGCCGTCGCGATCGCCGGCCCGACGGCACCGACCCTCGCCAACACGGCCTGGATCGAAGCGTACACCAACGACGGCGACGACACCGTCTACGTCGATGTCGATCTGACCGACGGGATCCAGGTCTTCCTGTCCGGCGGTGGCGGGAACGACGTCCTCACCTACGCCGGGCCAGACAGCTTTCAGCTGTTCGGCGGCGACGGCGACGACTTCCTCACCGGCGGAAGCGGCGGGGCCGTCGGCTACCTCTTCGGCGGCCTCGGCAACGACAGCGTCCTGGGCGGCGGCGGGGCCAACTACCTCGACGGCGGCGACGGCGACGACGCCCTGAGCGGCGGGTCCGGCAACGACAGCATCGCCGCCGGGGCCGGCAACGACACGGTCGACGGCGGGACGGAGCACGACCTGATCGACGGCCAGGCGGGAGACGACTACCTCAGCGGTGCCGCCGGCGCGGACTCGATCCTCGGCGGGGCCGGCCAGGACGCCTTGCTCGGCGGCGGCGACAACGACATCCTCCGCGGCGGCGACGGCGACGACGTCCTTACCGGCGGGCTCGGGGACGACTCGCTCGACGGCGGGGCGGGCAGCGACACGGCCGACTACTCGGACGCGACCGGGGCGGTTTCGGTCCGCTACTCGAACGTCCCGCCGGAACAACCCAACGCGACCGGCGCGGCAGGTGCCGACACGATCGCCGCGACGGAAAACGCCTTCGGCTCGGCGTTCGACGACTTCCTCCTGGGCGACGATGGCGCGAACCGCCTCGTCGGGATGGGCGGCAACGACCGGCTCTTCGGCCAGATCGGCAACGACACCCTCGACGGCGGCGACACCCTCGACGGCGGCCTCGGCGGTGACTGGCTCTTCGGGCAGGGCTCCAACGACACGCTCCGCGGCGGGGCCGGCGACGACATCCTCATCGGCGGCCAGGGGATCGACGTCGCAGACTACGGCGACGCCACCGGCGCGGTCACCGTCAACCTGACGACCGGGGCGACCTCCGGCGCGGCGGGGAGCGACGCGATCCAGCTCCAGGAGACGCAGGAGGTCGAGAACGTCATCGGCTCCGCGTTCGACGACAGCATCACCGGCAGCGACCTCGGCAACCGGCTCGAGGGCCGGGGGGGTGACGACATCCTCGCCGGGGCCGGCGGGGACGACGTCCTGCGCGGCGGGGCCGGCAACGATACCCTGGACGGCGGCGGCGGCACCGGCGACTACGCCGACTTCTCCGACGCGCCGGCCGGCGCGAACGCCGACCTGACGACCGACTCGGTCGCCGCGGACGGCTTCGGCGGTGCCGACGCGATCGCGGCCGGGTCGATCGAGAACCTGATCGGGTCGGCGTTCGGCGACACGCTCGTCGGCAGCTCGGCCGCGAACGCGATCGTCGGCCTCGGCGGGGACGACACCATCTCCGCCGTGGCCGGCGCGGACAACGTCTTCGGCGGCGCGGGGAACGACACGATCGACGCCGGGGACGGGGGCGATACCATCAGCGGCGACGCCGGGACCGATTCGCTCCGCGACGGTGCCGATGCCGACGTCGATCTCGTCATCGGCCTGGACGGGCAGATCGACACACTCGACACGTCGCCGGGGCCATTCTCGACCGTGCCGGGCGACGTCGTCATCGCCGATGGCGACGACGTCTTCTAGTAACCCTGGCCCGACCTGTCGGTGCATTGTGGGAAGTGCAGGGCAGAGATGTTCAGCGGAGAGGGCGGGATTCGAACCCGCGGTAGGGTTTGACCCCTACACCGCATTAGCAATGCGGCGCTATCGGCCACTCAGCCACCTCTCCAAGACGGGGCGACCCGCAGGCCGCCCCGTCCAACTCGAACTTACCATACACCATCACGCCCCGTCCGACAAGGGCTCAGATCAGCACGTCGATCGCATCGACGAGGGCCTGGTCCCCGCCGGCGGTGTCGAGCGTGTCGGTCTCGCCGTCCTGGGCCTGGTAGAAGTCGCCGCCCCCGCCGCCGGCCAGGTAGTCCGTCCCCGCCCCGCCGTTGAGGACGTCCGCCCCGGTACCGGCGACGAGCGTGTCGTTGCCGGCCGAGCCGAGCAGGGTGTTTGCCCCCGGGCCGCCATCGACGTAGTCGGCCCCGTCGCCGCCGTCGATCAGGTCGTTGCCGTCCTCGCCGGCGATCGTGTCGTCGCCGAGGCCGCCGACGAGGCTGTCGTTGCCCGTCAGGCCGGCCAGGACGCCCGCCTCGCCGCTGACGGCGTCGTTGCCGGCACCGGCGTCGATGTAGTCGTCGCCGGACCCGCCCAGGATCTGGTCGTCGCCGTCCTCGCCGAAGATGAGGTCGTTCCCCGCCCCGCCGTTCAGGACGTCCGTGCCGGCCCCGCCGTAGATCGTGTCGGACAGGTCGCCGGAACTGTAGACCGTCTCGTCCCCGCCGGAGACGATGTCGAAGTCGCCCGCCCCGGCGACGATGAAGTCCGAGCCGGCACCGCCGCGGACGCGGTCCTCGCCCGCACCGCCATAGATCGTGTCGTTGCCGGCCGTGCCGTCCAGGGCGTTCGTCCCGTCGCCGCCGTTGAGCCAGTCGTCGCCGTCGCCGCCGAAGAGGCCGTCGTTGTCCTGGCTGCCGGTCAGGACGTCGTCCCCCGCCCCACCGTCGAGGTTGTCCATGCCGAACAGGCCTCCGAGGGGGTGGCTCGTCCCACCCAGCATCGAGTCGTTGCCGGTGCCACCGTAGAGGCTATCGACGTCCTCGTTGCCGAGGACGAGGTCGTTGCCGTCGCCGCCGTAGGCGGCGTCGTTGCCGGTCCCGCCGGCGAGGCTGTCGTTGCCGGCGTCGCCGCTGAGGACGTCGTCGTTGTCGCTGCCGTCGAGGTAGTCGTCGCCCGCACCGCCGAACAGGGTGTCGTTGCCGCCCTCGCCGAAGATGAGGTCGTTCCCGCTCCCGCCGCTGAGGAAATCGGTCCCGAGCCCGCCGAGCAGCAAGGCCGGGTCGGTTCCGGCGGTGAGCGTGTCGTTGCCGCCGCCGCCTTCGACCAGGACGCTCGCCGGTGGCGGGCCGACCAGGTCGAGGTTCGGCGAGAGGTAGACGACGTCGTTCCCGTCCCCGGCGACGACGCGCAGGAAGGCCGTGTTCGTCGTCGTCGCCGGGCCGCCGAGGATCGGGACGAGCCCTCCCCCGTCGCCGTTGACGACGATCGACCCGCCGATCGCCCCGATGAAGATGGTGTTGTTCCCGCCGTCGCCGAGGACGGTAAGCACGCCGCCCGAGTACACCGCGGACACGGCCGGGACGGCCCGGTCTTCGAGGGTTTCCAGGACGGGACGGCTCGGAAAGGTTCGCATCGGGGACGCTCCTGTCGTTGAGTCGGGCGAGCGGGATGGCCCGGTCGCTGCAACATCCGTGCCCGGGTCACCTGCCCGCCGGTACGAACTTCTGCAGGCGCTTCCCCTCCACCTCGGCGACGTAGACCGCCCCGCGCGAATCGACGCAGAGCATGTGCGGCAGTCGGAGCTGGCCCGGGCCGGTGCCCTTCTCGCCGAACCGGCCCAGGGCCTTGCCGTCCGCGTCGAGCACCTTGACCCAGCACCCCAGGCCGTCGGCGACGAAGAGCCGGTCGCCGGCCAGGAACTGGCCGTACGGCGGGCCGCTCTCCTTCCATTCGGCGAGGAACTTCCCGTCCCGGTCGAAGAGTTGGACGCGGGCGTTCTCCCGGTCGCCGACATAGACCCGCCCCTTCGCGTCGAGGCAGATCGCGTGCGGTAGGTTGAACTCCCCCGGCCCGGTGCCCTTCTTGCCCCACTGGCGCAGGAACTTGCCCTCGCGCGAGAAGACGGCCACCCGGGCGTTGCCGTAGCCGTCGGAGACGTAGACCTCGCCGCCGCGGCCGAAGGCGACGTCGGTCGGCTGGTTGAACTGGTCGGGGCCGTCGCCCTTGTCGCCCTTCTTGCCGAGGGCGAGCAGGAGCTTGCCGTCCGGGTCGAACTTGAGCACCTGGTGATGGCCGATGTCGGTCAGCCAGACGTTCCGGTCGCCGTCGATGCGCAGGCCGTGCGGCGTCTTGAGGTGGTCGTCGCCCCAGGAGCGGAGGAACTTGCCGTCCCGGTCGAAGACGAGGACCGGCCGCTTGGCGCGGTGGCAGACGAAGACGCGGTCGTCCGGGTCGGTCGCGACGGCGGAGACCGGGCCGAGTTCGACGCCGTCGGGGGCCTTCATCCAGCCGGCGACGGGGCGGTAGTCGGGGAGCGGCTCCGCGGCGGTCGTCGCGGCGACGGCGAGCAGGAGCGCGGCCAAGGTGGCTCTCATGGGACCTCCTCCGGGCGGGGCGGCTGTATTGGAGGGTAGCCGCCCCGCGTTGTCAAGGAGGTGCCGAGGCCGGGCCGAGGTCAGGTCAGGACGTCGATGACGTCGAAGAGGCCGACATCGCCGACCGTCGTATCGACGTGGTCGATCTGGCCGTCGTCGGCGTGGTAGAAGTCGTTGCCGCCCCCGCCGCCGGCAGTGTCGTTGCCGAGGCCGAGGTTGAACACGTCCGCCCCGCCGGCGGCGAAGAGGTGGTCGTTGCCAGCCCCGCCGATGACGGTGTTGTTGCCCGGCCCGGCCTCGACGTAGTCGTTGCCGTCGCCGGCGTCGATGTTGTCGTTGCCGAGGCCGCCGTTGACGAGGTCGTTGCCGAGGCCGCCGACCAGGCCGTCGTTGCCGTCGCCGCCGTCGATCGCGTCGTCGCCGACCCCGGCATCGACGTAGTCGTCGCCCGCCCCGGCCAGGACGCTGTCGTTGCCGGCCTCGCCGGTGATCAGGTCGTTCCCGCCGGTGCCGTCGAGGAAGTCGTTCCCGGCCTCGCCGCCGAGGTAGTCGTTGCCGGCCCCGCCGACCTGGCTGTCGTTGCCGGCGTTGCCGTTGACGTGGTCGATGCCGTCCTGGCCGTCGAGGTAGTCGTTCCCACCCAGGCCGAGCATCGTGTCGTTGTCGCCGCCGCCGACGAGGACGTCGTTGTTCGCCCCGCCGACGAGTATGTCGGCCCCGTTCCCGCCGGCGAAGTAGGCGTGGTTCGGCCCGTTCTGCTGGACGCCGTCGTTGCCGTCCCCGGCGTCGACGAAGACGCGGGCCGCGGCGTCGGTCAGGGCGAACGACGCCTCGACGAGGACGAAGTCGTTGCCGCCGGCGGTGTTGACGCCGACGGTATGCACGTTCGCCAGCGTCGCCCCGCCGTTCTGGACGGAGACGGTCCGGCCGTCGCCGGTGACGACGATCTGGCCGTTGATGGCCGACAGGATCACGACGTTGTTGTGGTGGTTCCCCTGGACGAAGAGCGTCCCGTTGAGGAAGGCGGCCGTCACGCTCGGGACGAGGCGGTCCTCCAGGCCTTCCAGGGCCGGACGGGAGTCGAGCAACCGCTCGCTCGCGGTGGGGAAGACGAAGCGAACCAGGCGGCGGAGCCAGCGGACGACCATGGGCTACCTCGCGAAGACGACGACCCGTCCGACCCCGACCGCGCCGCGACTGGGAAGCGGAGCAGACGAGGCTCAGGGGGTGGGTCTCGACCAGAAGATCTCAGGTAAGGAGCTATTCCTTCTTTACCTTAATTCTCCAGCTTGTCAAAAAAGCCGGCTGTGACGCGGGACATCCCGAACGTCCCGCTATCCCTGCGCGGGGCCGAAATGAACCGAGTCGGCGGCTTCTGGTAGGCGGCGAGCCTGGCACGGCCGTGCGGGCGCAACGACTGGCGCATTCGACAGCGGCTCGCCATTTTCTCCAGGCCGCTTCCCTTCGGCGACCCGAAAGGTCCGCCGCAGTCTGGGTAAACTCAAGGCTCGTCGTCGGCGATGGTGCCGGGCGATGTCGTTGCAACCTCGAAGGAGTTCTCCCCGTGAAGCCCGCCTTTGAACTGAGCGTCCTGGACCTCGAAACGATTAGCGCCGGTGCCGAGAAGCAACAGGCCCCGGTCCTGCCGCCCGGCACGCCGCCGCCGACCGGGTTCATCGCGAACGTCGTCGCCTGGAAGCGCAGCGTCGGCATGCCGGTCCTCATCCCGGGCGTCTGAGCTGGGCGGCCTCAGCCCTGGCCCGCGGCCTCCGTCTGCCATAGGAAGGCACCTGGCAAACGGAGGCCCCCGATGAAGATCTCGCGCATCCGCGCCTACCGCGTCGAGCTGCCCCTCGCCGAGGGGAGCTACAAGTGGTCCGGCGGCAAGGCGGTCACCACCTTCGACAGCACCGTCGTCGCCGTCGAGACGGACGCCGGCCTGACCGGCTACGGCGAGGTCTGCCCGCTCGGGCCGTTCTACTTGCCGGCCTACGCCGCCGGCGTCCGGGCCGGCCTGCGCGAACTCGGCCCGCACCTCCTCGGCGAAGACCCGACCCAGCTCGGCAAGCTCAACCGCCGCATGGACGCCGCGTTGCAGGGCCACCCCTACGTCAAGTCCGGCATCGACATGGCCTGCTGGGACATCCTCGGCCAGGCGACCGGCCAGCCGGTGTGCGTCCTGCTCGGCGGCCGCTACGGCGACGACTTCGGCCTGTACCGGGCCATCTCACAGGAGGCCCCCGCGGCGATGGCCGACCGCGTCGCCGGCTACCGGGCCGAGGGCTACCGGCGCTTCCAGCTCAAGGTCGGCGGCGACGCGGACGTCGATATCGAGCGCATCCGCCAGGTCGCCGCCCGGCTCCAGCCCGGCGACCGGCTCGTCGCCGACGCGAACACCGGCTGGCTGATGCACGACGCGCTGCGGGTCTGCCGGGCGGTGCGCGATGTGGACGTCTACATCGAGCAGCCGTGCCGCACCTACGAGGAGTGCCTGACGGTGCGGCGGCACACCGATCACCCGTTCGTCCTCGACGAGGTGATCGACTCGGTGGACGTGCTGCTCCGCGGCCACGCCGACCGGGCGATGGATGTGGTGAACATCAAGATCAGCAAGTTCGGCGGCCTGACGAAGGCCCGGCAGGCGCGCGACCTGTGCGTCTCGCTCGGGGTGGCGATGACGCTGGAGGACAGCTGGGGCGGCGACGTCGTCACGGCGGCGATCGCGCACCTGGCGCACAGCACGCCTCCCGAGCTGCTCTTCACCTCGACCGACTTCAACAGCTACGTTACCGTCGCGAACGCGGACGGGGCCCCGAAGCGCGTTAACGGCCGGCTCGCCGCCGGCACGCGGCCGGGGCTCGGCGTGACGCCGAAGTGGGACGTCCTCGGCGCGCCGGTCGTCGAGGTCGGCTGACGGCGATAGAGTGAAGGGAAGCCCCACGCTGTCGAATGGACGGAATCCATGTACCCCGTGCTCTTCCGCATCCCGGACCCGACCGGCAACTTCCCCGACGGCGTGCCGATCTACGGCTTCGGGGTGATGCTCTTCGTCGCGTTCCTGCTCTGCTCCTGGCTCGCCGGCGTCCGGGCCGAGAAGGTCGGCATCAAGAAGGAGTACATCCAGGACCTGACGATCTACCTCTTCGTCGGCGGCCTGCTCGGGGCGCGGATTTCATACATCCTCATGCAGGACACGCCGCGCGACGTGTTCGACTTCTTCTACAAGCTGCCGCGCATCTGGGACGGCGGCATCATCCTCTACGGCTCCCTCATCGGCGGCTTCCTCGGCTACCTCGTCCACTACGTCCTCGTCTTGCGCAAGGCCGGCATCACGACCGGCAAGGTCGCCGACGTCCTCGCCCCGGCCCTCGTCCTCGGCATCGCCCTGGGCCGGATCGGCTGCTTCGCCAACGGCTGCTGCTACGGCCAGGTGCCGCCGGCTGAGGTGCCGGTCCTGACCGTGTCGTTCCCGCTCGGCGCGCCGGCGACGCAGGAACTCGTCGGCCAGGGCGTCCAGACCGCGGCCGGCTTCACCGTCGCCCAGACGATGGACCAGGCGTTCGACGGCGTCAAGGTCGAGCAGGTCGACCCGGCGTCGTCGGCGTACGCGGCGGGGCTCCGGCCGGGGCACGTCATTCAGAAGGTCGGCCCGAACGACGTCCGCTCGGTGGACGACCTGACCAACGCCCTGTTCAACCCGAAGCTCTGGCCGCGCGACCAGCGGACGCTGACGCTCGCCGTCCGTGACGACCCAACCCCGGTCGTCTGTCAGCCGGGTAGCCTTGGGCTGCACCCGACGCAGCTGTATGAGACGGTGAGCATGTTCCTGCTGTTCCTGCTCCTGTTGGCGTACTCGCCGTTCCGGACGCGCGACGGCCAGGTCATGGCCCTGATGATGATGTGCTACGCGGTCCACCGCTACCTCAACGAGCAGCTCCGCAACGACGTCCGCCCGGTCGGCTTCGAGGCGTACGGCAGCGTCCTGCTGCTCCTCGCGGGGGCGATGATCATGGCCGGACTTTACCTGCGACCGCCGCAGTACCAGCTGACGTGGGAGTCGCCGGCCTGACGATTTAGCCCCCGGCTTGCCGGGGGCCTGGTAGGGTGGGCCGAGCCGCCAGGCGAGAGCCCACCCCACGGGAGTGACCGATCAGCCATTCCCGAAGTGACAGGAGGCCGTCATGAAGTCCATCCGCTGGGCGGTCGCCGCCCTGTGCGCTGTTGTGTTCGCCGTGTCGATCCCGGCCGCCGACAATCCGGAAGTGGTCGACCTGTGGCCCGGCCCGGCCCCGGGCGAGAAGGGCGACGTCGGCCCCGAGAAGGAGGTCGAGGGCAAGCCGGGCCAGCTGCCGGTCAAGCGGCTCACCAACATCACCAAGCCGACGCTGTCGATCTTCCGGCCGGCGAAGGAGATCGACACCGGCGTCGCGGTCGTGATCGCGCCCGGCGGCGGCTACAACATCCTCGCCTGGGACCTCGAAGGCGAGGAGGTCGCCGCCTGGCTGAACAAGGTCGGGGTCACCGGCGTCGTGCTGAAGTACCGCGTGCCGCGCCGCATGGGCACTCCGACCGACCAGGCCCCGCCGCAGTCGCAGTACGACGCCCAGCGGGCGATCTCGCTCGTCCGCAGCAAGGCGAAGGAGTGGGGCCTCCAGCCGGACAAGATCGGCATGCTCGGCTTCTCGGCCGGCGGCCACCTCACCGCCTGGACCGCGACGAATTCGGACAAGCGCAGCTACGAACCGGTCGATGCCGCCGACAAGGCGAGTTGCCGGCCGGACTTCGCCGTGCTGGTCTACCCGGCGTACCTGACGCCGAAGGGCAAGCCCGACGTCCTCGCCGACGACATCCGGGTGGGTAAGGAAACTCCGCCGACGTTCTTCGCCCACGCGGCGAACGACCCGGTCTCGCCGGAGAACAGCGTCGCGCTGTTCCTGGCCCTGAAGCGGGCCGGCGTCCCGGCCGAGCTGCACATCTACTCGACCGGCGGCCACGGCTTCGGCCTGCGGCCGACGGCGAGCCCGAGTGCGACGTGGCCGGCCCGGTGCGAGGAGTGGATGCGCACGCAGGGCATCTTGCCGAAGCGGCCGTGACCGGGCGAAAAAAGCGAAGTCGGCGCTGGTGAACCGGAAAACCGCCTGGTATAGTCCGAGTCGGGTCTAGTGAACGCCTCTGCGCACAGAGCCTTCCCCAGCCCCAAGAGTCGGACGCAGGCCGCGCGGTCCGGGAGCCGCGGTCCGGGTCGGCGTCGTCGCGGTTCCGTTTCGGAGGCTCGTCCGTGACCAAGCGGTTGTATGTCGGGAACCTGCCCTACTCGATGACCGACGCCAAGCTGGAGGAACTCTTCAGCCAGTACGGCACGGTCGTCTCCGCGCAGGTGATCATGGACCGGGACACCGGCCGGTCGAAGGGGTTCGGCTTCGTCGAGATGGCCGGCGACGAGGAGGCCCAGGCGGCGATCGACGGCCTGAATCAGCAGGCGATCGACGGCCGGCCGCTGACGGTCAACGAGGCCCGCCCCAAGACCGAAGGGGGCGGCGGTGGCGGCGGCGGCGGTCGCGGCGGCTACGGCGGGGGGGGCGGCGGCCGAGGCGGTTACGGGGGCGGCGGCGGGGGCCGCGGCGGCCGGGGCGGCGACCGCTACTGAGCCCAGCGAATGTGCTTTCGTGGCGGCAGGCCTCTCGCCTGCCGTTCCCATTCTCGGGCCGGTTACTTCTCCTCGGCCGGCTCCTCGACGCGCTGGTAGATCGGCAGGAAGCGGTACTCGACCGTCAGGGCGAGGACGCCCATCGCGGTCGTGTAGTGGATGCCGTAGCCGGAGTCGGAGCCGCCGCCGTTCCAGCTGCCGTTGGTCCCCTGGTTGCGCAAGAGCACGTCGTGGAGCTGCGGCCGATAGAAGTTCCAGTAGTTGTCGCCGAGCTGGAACGTCGCCTGCGAGCAGTAATAGACCATGTACCAGAAGAAGCTCGCGCCCCAGCGCGGCGGGTTCTTCAGCAGGTGGCCGCCCGCCTTGAGGACCATCGGGCTCTTGTGCAGATCCTTGCCGCACAACTCCAGGGCCAGGATGCCGGTCCCGGTGCAGGGCACGGTGACGCCGTCCTCCGGCGTGTAGCGGAAGCCGCCCGTCGCCGGGTCGTGGCAGCGCTTGATGAAATCGACCGCGCTGGCGATCGCGTCGGCCGGCACGTCGCAGCCGAGGTTGCGGCAGGCGCGCAGGGCGAGGATCTGCCAGCCGGTCACGCTCAGGTCGCTTCCCCCCCAGTGGCCGACGTTGTAGCGCCAGCCGCCCTTCTCCGTGCCGCGCACACGCTGCGCCTTGAGGATGACCTCGACCGCGCGGGCGATCTTGGTGCGGATCTCCTTGCTCAACTCGCCCTTCGTCATGCCGGCCGCCTCGGCGAGCATGAGCGTGCAGATGCCGTGGTGGTACATCTCGTGCGCCCCGTCGCCGGCGAACAGGCCGTTCGCCGCCTGGGACTTGAGGACGTAGCGGATGCCGCGCTCGACGTGGTCGCCGTAAGGCCCCTCGCCCGGGACGTGGCCGGCTGACAGGAACGCCATGACGCACAGGGCGGTGATGGCGTTGCTGCGCGTGCCGCCCATTCGCCAGGAGCCGTCTCCTTTGTCCTGGGTGCCGGCGAGGAAGGTCAGCGCCTTGTCGATGGCCTGATCGACGGCGGTGTCCATCTTCGGCGGCACTGGCGCGGCCGTGCCCGCGGGGCTTACCAGCGACGCGAACGTGCCGAGAAGCGCCGTAAGGGCGAGCGCGCGGAAGATGGTCATGGCGGCGGCTCCTTTCGTTTCGTCGCGGGCGTCTACCCCCAGCACAAGCCCCGGCGTTGCCACGCCCGGGTTCGCGGCCGTCACCGTGTCGGCTTTTGCGTCGCGAGCTGTTCGAAGTAGAGCTTGATCATGCGGGCGTAGTCGTCGCCGTAGCGGCCGCGGGCCTCCTGCATGATGCGCGTCCGCAGTTCGCCGGGCAGCTCGCCCCAGGTCTTGCCGGCGTAGGGGGCCAGCTCTGGCGGCAGGGCGTCGGCGGTCGGCAGGCCGCCCGGGGCGGGCCCCGTTTCCGGCACCTGGCCGCCGACCATCGGCGACGGCTGCGACGACTGCGGCGTCATCTGCTTCGCCAGCTGCTGGAGTGCCTGGGCCGCCTGCTGCATGGCGTTCTGGGCCTGGCCCGGCTGCTGCTGGCCGAGCTGCTGCTGGGCCTGCTGGGCCTGCTCGCGCGCCTGCTTGAACGTCTCGGTCGCCTCGCCCGGCTGGCCCGGCTGGCCCGGCTGCTTGTTCTGCTGGGCCATCGCCTCCCGGGCGGCCTGCTGGGCCTGCTTGCTGGCCTGTTCCAGCTTGCCGGCCGCGTCCTCACGGGCCTGGGTGGCCTGGCCCTGGTTGCCCTGCTGGGCCTGCTGCTGGGCCCGCTGCGCCGCCTGGCCGGCCTGCTCGCACGCCTCGCACGCCTTGGCCGCCTGCGCCTGGCCGGGCTGGTCCTTCTCCATCTTCTCGGCGAGCTTCCGCATCTCTTTCATCAGCTCCTCGCCGCGCTTCAGGAGGTCGTCGCCGCGGGCCTGCTGGTTCTGCGGCTGCTGCTGGACCTTCTGGCCGAGTTCCTGCATCTGCTTGGCGAGGTCTTCGGCCTGCTTCTTCCCGTCCGGGTTGCCGGCCTTGTCCTGCTCGCGGGCCTGCTGCTTCAGTTCCTCGACCGCCTGGCGGACGGACTTCTCCGCCTCGGCCGACTGGCCGCGCTGGAGCTGCTCGGCGGCCTGCTGGGCCTTCTCGGCCGCGTGCGGGTCGGCCTTGTCGCGCTGCATCTGCTTGGCGAGGTCCTCGGCCTGCTTCGCCAGGTCGCCCTGGGCCTTCTGCTGCTGCTCGCGCTGGGCCTGGGCGTGCTGGTCGGTCGCCTGACGGACCTGGTCGCGCAGGTCGCGCTGCTCCTGGGCCATCTGGCGGGCCTGGTCGGCCTGCTCCTGGCCCTGCTGCGGCTGGTTCCGCGCCTGCTGCGGCTGCGCCTTATCGGGGAGCGCCTTCGCCAGCTTCTCCAGCTGCTGCGCCGCCGCGCCGGCCTTCTGGTCCGCGATGGCCTCGCGCTTTTCCAACGCGCCCTGGGCCTTGTCCATCGCCTGGCGGGCCGCCTCCAGCGCCTTCTGCTGGCCGTCGGCCGGCAGCTTCGACGCCTGCTTGTTGAGGTCCGCCTGCTTCTTCGCCAGGTCGAGCATCTTCAGGTCGAAGTTCGGCTTCTGGGCGTTGCCCTTCCGCGACAGTTCCTGCTGCGCCTCGCGGGCGGACTTCTCGATGTCGCGCTGCTGCTTCGCCAGTTCCTGGGCCTGCTGCCGCGGCGAGCGCTCGTCCGCCTGCGGCTGTTCCTCCAGCTTCTTCGCCAGGTCCTTCATCGCCTCGGCGGCCTTTTCCTGGGCCTGGCGACGCTCCTCGGGGTTGGCGGCCTGCTCGGCCTTCTTCAACTCCTGCTTCGCCCGCTCCTTTTCGGCCTTGGCCTCCGGCGGCGTCGGGACGCCCTCCAACTCGCGGGCCAGCTCGCCCGGCGGCCGGGTGTTCGCCTGCTCGGCGAGGTCGCGGGCCTGCTCGGCCGGCTTCTGCTCGCCGTCCATCCGGCGGACGAGGCGATCGACGTCCTCGGCCGCCTGCTTCATCTGCTTGGCTGCCTCCGCGGGCGTCTGGGCCTTGTCCGCCTGCTGCATCGCCTGGCGGGCGCGGTTCAACTGCTCGGCCGCCTCCGGGGCCTGGAGCTTCTCGGCCTCCTGGGCCAGGTCGCGCTGCTTCTTCTTGAGGCGCTCGACCTCGTCCTTCTTCGGCTGCTCCTGCTTCGCCAGCGCTTCCGCCTCCTGGGCGAGCTGACGCTGCTGCTTGGCGATCTCGGCCGCGCGCTCGTCGGCCGGCTTCTCGCCGCGCAGGGCCTGGGCGAGGCGGTCGAGTTGCCGCTTGGCGTCCTCCTGCGACCCGGCGATGTCGGCCTTGTTGCGGTCGAGCAGGTCGCGCAGGGCCTCGTCGGCCGCCTCGCGGGTCCGGTCGAGCCGCTCGGCGTGCTCGGGCAGTTGCATCTTACTGAGGGCCTCGGCCGTCTCGGCCTGGCGCTTCGCGGCCTCGGCGAGCTTCTGCTCGCGCTCGGCCGGCGTCTTCGCCTGGTCGGCCTGCTTCGCCAACTGGGCGGCCTGCTCCTGCTGGGCCTTGAGCCGCTCGACCTCCGCCTTCGCGGCGTTGAGGCGCTGCTCGGGCGTCGGCTGCGACCTCGCTAGTTGGTCGAGCTGGTTCTTCGCGGCGTCCATCGCCGCCTGGGCCTTCGGGGCGTTGTTCTTCTCCAGCTCGCGGGCCGCCTCGGCCATCTTCTCGGCGGCGGCGTCCTTGCGGGCCATGCCGATCGGGTCCTTCGGATCGACGATCAGCTCGCGGGCGGCCTTCTCCAGCTCCTTCTGCCGAGCCTGCTGCTCGGCGCGCTGGTTCGGGTTCTCGGCCGCCTGCTGCCGTAGGTCGCCCTGCTGCTTCGCCAGCTGCTCGATCGCCCCCTTCGGGTCGCGGGCCAACGCGGCGGCGCGCTCCAGATCCTTCGCCAACTGGTCGAGGTCGCCGGCGGCCTTGTCCTGCCGTTCGCCGGCCTGCCGCGGGTCGCCCTGCTTGAGCGCCTCGGCAGCCTGGCGGGCGTCCTTCGCCTCGAACGGCTTCGCCCCGGCCGGCACCCGGCCCTGCTGCTTCGCCAGTTCCTCTTGCTTCTTCGCCAGCTCTTCCTGCTGCTGGGCGAGGTCTTTCAGGCGCTCGACCAGCGGCTTCCGCTCGGCCTGGTCCTGCTGCTTGGCCAGCTCGCGCTGCTGGCGGGCGAGATCCTCCGCCCGCTTGGCCAACTCCTGGGCCATCTCCGGCTGGAGCTGCTTCATCGCCTCCTGGAGAGCGGGGCTGTCCTGTGCCAGCTTCTCCAGTTCCTTCGCCAGCTCGGCCTGCTTGCGGGCCAGTTCGTCGAGCTGCTCTTTCGTCGGCGGCGTCTCCTTGGCGGCCAGCTCGCGGGCCTGCTCGGCGAGCTTCTGCTCCTCGCGGGCCAACTGCTCGGCGCGGGCCTGGTCGAGGCGCTGCTGGGCCAACTCGCTGCTCTGCTTGCGCAGTTCTTCCAGCTTGCGGCGGGCGTCGTCGAGGTTCTTGTCGGCCCGGGCCAGGTCGGCGTCGCGCGGCTCGCGCGGCCGTTCGACCGTGCCGGCCTGCTTGAGGCCCTGCTCGGCCTGGGCGACCTCCTGGCGGCGCACCTGTTCCAGAGCGTCGAGCAGCGGCTTGAGCCCCGGCTCGTTCTGGAACTCCTCGACGAGCTTCTCGATCTCCTTCTCCGCCTCGCGCACCTTCTGCTCGATGCCGCGCACCTCGTCGCGCCGGGCCGGGTCGAGCTTCGGCTCCTCGCGCGTCTCCTGGCGGACCTTGTTCGTCGCCCGCCACTGCCGGGCGAGGTCGTCGATGAGCTGGTCGAGTTTGAGGTTGATGCTGTCGCGCTGGGCGAGGATCTCCGGCCCCTTGTTCGCGCTCTCGGCGACGACTTTCGCCTCGACCCACGCGTCGGCCGGGAAGTAGGTCACATTCGGGCCGCCGAGATCCTTCGGCTTGTTGTCCTCCAGCCGCAGCCGGTAGCGGAGCAGACTCCCAGGGGTGAGCCGCTCCGGCGGCACCCTCAGCGTCGCCTTCCCCTGGAACGTCGTCGGCCCGAGGCGGGCCAGCTCGACGGCCAACTCGTCTACTTTGTCCGGCCCTGTGGAAAACTCGACCCACGCCCCGGCGACGGCGATGTCGTCGCCGGCGTGGAAGCCGATCGCGACGGCGTCATACGGCGTCAGGGTCAGGGCCTTGTTCAGGCCGGGCAGGCGGCGTTCGCGGTCGAGGACGGTCGGCGGCCGGTCCGGCGTCACGGACAGCGTCGCGCCGTCGATGGTCGCCATGACGCCGTCCGGGGCGGTCGTCACGATCTTGTACTGGCCGCCAGCGACGAGCTTCACCTCGACTTGGCCGGCCTTGCGGTCCTCGCTCAGGGCAAAGGGGTGGACCTGCGGCTCGCCGTCGCGCGGGACGAGGTGCAGCTCGGCCTTCTCGGCCGGGCGGGTGAAGGCGGCCTTCATCGTCAGCTGGCTGTGCTGGAGGGCCTCGACCTCGACGAGGCCGGTGAGCGTGTCCGGGTCGCGGACGGCGCTGGCGTAGGCCGGCGGGGCGATCGCCGTCACCGGCTGGTCGGCGGCGAGCAGGACCGGCGGGCCGCGACGGGCCGGCTCGGCCGGGGTATCGGCCGTCACCGGCTCCTCGACGACCGCCTCCCACGGCGAGAAGAAGCGCCGCGCCAGGTCGGCATACGCCGGCCAGACGAACCCGGGCGTGACGAGCAGCACCGTGACGGCGAGGGCGACGCCGCCGAGCAGGCCGGTCCGGCCGGCGGGCATGGCGGGACGGAAGTTGAGCTGCGCCGTCCGCTCCTCGGTCTCCTCGACGAGCCGGGCGAGCAGCTCCGGATCGACGCCGTCGGCCGCGTCGAGTTCGACGGCGCTGGACAGGCGCTCGGCGAGGTCGGGGTAACGCGCCTCGACGAGGGCGGCCAGGTCGGCCGGGGTCGGCACGCGCGGCAAGGAGAGCAGGGTGGCCAGCAGGCCGACGACGCCGAGGCCGACCCAGGTTCCGAGCAGGCCGAGCCGGGTCGCCGCCGGCAGGGTGAAGGCGGCATCGACGCCGAACGCGACCCCGGCGAAGACGGCCAGGACGAGCAGCGTCCGGGCCAGGCCGCGCGTCAGGCGCAGGCCGCGGGCCCGGCCGAACAGCTCGGCCAGACGCGAATGCAGGCGGTCGGACAGCGGCGGGTGCGAGGTGGCCATGACGACTGCTCCGGTGCGTCGGCGGGGACGGCTAGGGGAAGGGCCGTGGGACAATTGAATTGTAGCCTGTCTAGGAAGAATCGAGCAAGGAGAATATACTCCGGGGCGCTCGGCCCTGGGCCGCCGGCTTTCCGGTGGCTCAGGCCGGGAAAACCCCGCCGGCAAGCCGGCGGCTATGTGGCGTACGAACGCCCCGAGGCAGGAAGCCCGAGGCCCGCATGACCCCGCCCGAAGAGGACGCCGCGCGCGACTGGATCGCCGAGGCGGTCGCCGATTTCCGGGACACCTGGGCTCGCGGCGGTCGGCCGCGCCTGGAGGACCTCGTCCCGGCCGAGGACGAGGCGGACCGGTTGCCGCTCCTGGGCGTCCTGGCGCGCGCCGAGCTGGAGGCTCGCCTCGCGGACGGCGAGCCGGCCCGGGTCGAGGACTACCTCGACCGCTTCCCCGAGCTGCGCGGCCGGGGCGACTGCGTCCTCGCCCTGCTCGTCGCCGAGTGGGACGCCCGGCGCGAACGTGACGCCTCGCTGTCACTGGACGAGTACCACCGCCGGTTCCCGTCGCTCGCCCCGGAGCTGGAACGCCGCGTCGCCCCGCCGGCCGAGGTGCATTTCCCCAAGGTGCCCGGCTACGAGATCCTGGCCGAGGTCGGTCGGGGCTCTCGCGGCGTCGTCTACGAGGCCCGGCCGGTCGGTCTCGCCCGCCGGGTCGCGATCCAGCTCCTCACCACCGCGAACGTCTCGACGCGGCGGCGCTTCCTGGCCGACAGCGAGGTCCAGGCGGCGGTCGATCATCCGAACGTCCTCCGTGTCGTGGCGGTCGGCGAGGCGGACGGCGTGCCGTACCGCGTGACGGAGTTCACCGGCGGCGGCACGTTCGAGGACCGCCTCGCCGCGGGGCCGCTCGCGCCGCGCGAGGCGGCCGCCGTGGTCGAGGGGGTCGCCCGCGGGGCGCACGTACTGCACCAGGCCGGCTTCGTCGCCCGGACGCTCCGGCCGGCGGACGTGCTCTTCGCCGAGGAGGACGGCGGCCCGGTGCCGAAGGTCGCCGAGGTCGCGGCGGCCGGGGACGTGCCGGCGCTGGGCTACCTGCTCGCCCGCTGCCTCGCCCCGATGACGACGGTGCCGGCGGAACTGAGCCGGATCTGCCGCAAGGCCCAGGCGAACGCGCCGGCCCGTCGGTACGACTCGGCCCTGGAGCTGGCCGACGACTTGCGCAGCTACCTCGACCGCGAGGCGAGCCGGGGCCGGCCGCGCTCCCACCGGGCGCTCGCGACCGGGCTCGCCGCCGGCGTGGTGGTCGCCGCCGCCCTGCTCGCCAACTGGGCGGCCCTGCCGGGGCCTCGGCTCGAACCGGAGCGGCCCCGGCCCGAGGTCCAGCGGGCCGAGGTGAAGCACCGGCCCGCCGTCGAGAAGCCGCCCGTCGAGCCGCCGCCGCCCGTCGTGCGGGTCGACGTCTGGCCGCCGGCCGAACCGCTCCCACTGCCACCGCCGCAACCGGCGCGGCCCGAGCCGCCCCCTCCACCCCGGCCGGCGGCCCCGATGCCCCAGCCCCAGCCGCCGGTCCAGGGCCCGCCGGTCGTGGAAGTCACGCCGATCGAGCGGAAGCGCGAGCTGGCCCGCCTCGCGCGACATCAGGCCCAGTTCGCCGACCTCCGCGGCGACCCGGCGGCGGTCGGCCTCGCCCGGGAGGCGGTCCGCCTCGAACGCGAGATCGGCGACGACCTGCCCGGGGCGCTGGAGCTGCTCGCCGACCTGCTGGAGGCCCACTCGCAAGGCGACGAGGCCGAGCCGCTGTACGCCGAGGCGCTGGAGTGCCGCCTCGGCCGCGAGTCGGCCAATCGGGGAGAACTGGTCGCGAGCTACCGCAAGCTCGGCGAACGCGCCGTGGCCCGCAACGACCTGGCGGCGGCCGAGCGCGCCCTGGCCGAGGCGCTCCGCCGCGCCCGGGCACTGGAGGAGGAAGGGGCGCTGGCCGAAGCGCTGCTCGTCGTCGGCGGCTTGCACCAGCGGCTGGGCCGCGTCGAGGCGGCCCGCGCCGCCCTGGACGAGGTGAAGCAACTCGCCGAGAAGCGGCTCGCCGCCAACCCGAACGACCCGGCCCGGCGGCTGGACGCCCTCGCGGCGCGCCTGGCCCGGTGCGACCTGCTCACCGACGCCGAGCGCGCCGGCCCCGACCGCCTCGCCGACGCCGTCGCCGGCCGGCTGGCCCTGCTCCTGGAACAGGGCGACCTGCTGCGGCGACGGGCCGACGCCGACCGCGACAACGCCCGGCACGCGATCCGCGTCGCCCAGAACCGGCTCCAGGTCGGCCGGGCGCGGGCGACGCTCGTCCTGCTCGGCCGGGGCGACGACCGGGCGTGCGCCGTCGTCCTGGACGACCTCGCCCAGGCGGCGGCGGCGTTCGGGGCGCTGCGCGACCGGGCCCCGGACCGGCACGACCTGGCCGCCGGCCGAATCGACGCCCTCGGCGAGCGGGTGCGCTTCCTGGTCGCCCTCGGCCGGGAGGCCGAGGCGGCTGCCGGCTGGATCGCGACCGCCCGGGCGTCGCTCGCCTGGGACCACCGCCGCGGCAAGAGCGACCCGGCCAGCCGCTTCGCCCTGGTCGGGGCGCTGCTCCGCGCCGCCGAACTCGGCGACCGGTCGGGCGAACATCTGGAGGAGGCCGTCGGCCTGCTCGGGATCCGGCCGCGCCTGCTCCGGGCGGCCCTCGATCGGCCGACCGACCTGCCATCCGCCCGCCACGTCTGCGACGCCGACCTCTGGCTCGCCGAGGCGCGCCGCGTCCAGGGTGCGGCCGCCCCGACCGACGAGGAGCTGGCCGCCCTGCGCGACTGGGCCGCGGAACTGACCCGCCGGGCGGCGTCGCTCCAGCCGCGCGGCTGGGCCGAGCTGCTCGCCCGGACGCAGGCCCTGCTCGGGGCCGCCCTGGCGGCGCGCGGCAAGGACGTGGAGGCGGCCGTCGTCCAGGCGGCGCGCGAGCGGACGGTGCAGCAGCTGGCCGTCATGCCGGTCGGCGTCGAGGTGGCCGCGACGGCGACGTGCAGCATCGACCGCCAGATCGTCGGCCTGTTCGACCGGCTGGAGCAGGTGTCCTCCCTGCGCAAGGGGCTGGCCGGCCTGGAACGCCAGCTCGGCAAGGACCGCCGGCCCGCCGTCGCGCGGGAGGTCGCCGGCCGGTGCCTGGACCTGGGCCGGGCCCTGGCGATGTTCCCGATGCCGGGCCTGTGGGTCGAGGCGCGGCGCGTCCTGCGCCGTGGCCTGGCGGTCGCCGATACGGACGACCGCCGCGACGCCCTGGCCGAGGCGCTGCGCGGGCTGCCGGCCGACGTCGCGCCGGAGCCGCTGCCGGACCGGTTGGCGGAGGCCCGCGACCGGCTCCACTACGCCGTCGTCGTTCACGGCCTGCTCGCGGCGAGGCGGCCGGACGCGCTATTCGCCTGGCTCGACGCCGAGGCGCGGCTCTTCGAGGGGTACCCGGCGTGGCGGGCGGCGTTCCTGGCGGACGTGGCGGCGGACCGGGCGGTGAGCGCGGCCCTGCTCCAGGCGGCCGGCCAGCGGCGCGACGCCCCGGAGGAGACGCGCCGCCTTCTGGACGCGTTGCGGCGCTAGCTAGGTCCGGTCGAGCTTCTCCAGCGGCCCCAGCGCGACGGTCGTCGCGCCGGTGAGCGGGTAGCGGTCGAGCAGGGTGCGGACGTCGGCGAGGGTGACCGCCCGGAAGGCGGCCAACTCGTCGTCGAGGCCGCGCAACTGCTTCTGGTAGATCCAGGCGTACGCCACGGCGGAGAGGCGGCCCTTCGGCCGCTCGGCGCTGCGGACGAGGCGCGACAGCACCTTGCTCCGCGCCTGCTCCAACTCCTCGGCGGTGATGCTCTCCGCCTGGACCTGGGCGAGGACGGCCCGGACCGTGTCGAGGCAGCGCTGCGCCGTGGCCGGCTCGCCGACGACGTTGACGTAGTAGACGCCGGCCCCCTCGCACTCCTGGTAGCCCATGTCGGCCCCCTCGGCAAGGCCGGGGTCGATCAGCTCCCAGTAGAGCCGGCCGCCCGGGTCGTCGCCGATCACCGTCGCGAGCAGGTCGGCGGCGTAGCGCAGGCGCGACTCCGTCGGCGGGGCGGCCAGCATCGACATCTGGTATTCCTGCTGCCACTTCGACGTCGGCACCACCGCGAACTCGCACGCGCCGCGCGTCTCGCCGACGCCGTCGCGCGGCGCGTCGCCGGCCGGCCAGCCGCCGCAGCGGTCGCTGACCAGGCCGACGACCCGGTCCCAATCGAACCGGCCCGTCACGACGACGGCGATGTTCGACGGGACGTAGCGCCGGTCGAAGTACGCCGCCATCTGGTCGCGCGTCAGGGCGGTGATGCTCGCCGCCGTGCCGAGGACGCTGTTGCCGAGCTTGTGCGGCCCGAAGTGTAGCGCCCGGCAGCGCTCGTACAGGACGTGGCCCGGCTGGTCCTCGTATTTCGCGATCTCGGTCAGGATGACCTTCTTCTCCGGGGCGAAGTCCTCCTCGCGGAGGCTCGGCCGGAGGATGTCCGCCAGGACGTCGATCACCTGCGGCAGGTACTCCGGCAGGACGGCGGCGTGGAAGACGGTGTTCTCCTCGCTCGTGTAGGCGTTGTAGTCCGCGCCGACCCGGTCGAAGTCGAGGTTGACCTCCAGGGCGCTGCGCCGCTCGGTGCCCTTGAAGACCATGTGCTCGAGGAAGTGCGAGACGCCGGCCTCCTCGGGGCGTTCGTCGCGCGCCCCGGTCCGGGTGAAGAAGCCGAGCGCGACCGACCGGGCGGCGGGGCTCTCCTCGCCGACGAGGGTCAGGCCGTTGGGGAGCGTGTGCGTGTGGAACGGCATCGGGGGATCCTCTCATCGCCGAACCCGGGCGTTGCAACGCCGGGCATGCGCGGGTGGGGTCAGGCGTCGGCGGGCACGTCCAGCGGCGCGGGGCCGAGCGTCGCGACGACGAAGTCGCGCAGCGGGTGGCGCTCGCAGTACGCGACGATCTTCGCCGGCGTCAGGGCTTCGATCTGGGCGCGGATCTCCTCGAACGGGCGCACCCGACCGAGGTAGAACCAGTCGCTGGCGAGCGAGTTCGCCCGGGCCGATGTCGATTCCTGCTGGAAGATCTGCGACGTCTTCAGGGTCACGATGACGCGATCGACCTCGTCCTGGGTGACGCCCTCACGCAGCTTGCCCAGCTCGCGCAGGAGCAGGTCGAGTGTCCGCTGGGCCTTGTCGTTGACCGAGCCGGCGTAGGCGAGGACGACGGCCCGGTCCTTGAGCGTCTGGTAGCTCGCCGAGACGGAGTAGCACAGGCCCTCCTTCTCGCGGATCTCGGTGAACAGCCGGCTGCTCATGCCGCCGGACAGCACCCCGACCGCCCCCTGGGCGGCGTAGTAGTCCGGGTCGGTGAACGGCACCGCCGGACACGACAGGGCGATCTGCGTCTCCTCGACGTCGCGCGTCAGGTGGGCCCGCCGGCCCGGCGTCGGACCGAAGCACAAGCTCGTGTCGGCCGCGCCCTGCCAGTCGCCGAAGAGGTGGCCGACCCCGTCGAGCAGGGCGTCCCACTGCACGTCGCCGGCGACGGCGAGGATGGCCCCCTTCGGCCGGTAGGTGGCCGCGTGGTGCGCCCGGACGTCGTCGATCGTGATGGCGGAGAGCGTCTCCTCGGTGCCGCGGTGGTCGTTGCCGAGCGGGGCCGGGTAGGCGTGGCGGTACAGCTCGACCATGAGGCGCGACGGCGGGTCGTCCTCCAGGCCGCGCAGGTCTTGCAGGGCCAGGGCCCGCACCGGGTCCAGTTCGTCGTCGGGGAGGTGCGGCCGGCGGACGACGTCGGCGTAGATCTCCAGGGCGGGCAGGAGGTTCGTGCCGAGGCCGACGCCGCGGAAGCGGGCGTTGTAGAGGCCGACGGACTCGCTGCGATCCAGGCCGAGGTTGTCCAGGGCGGTCGCCAGCGCCTCCGACGAGAGCGGACCAGCCCCGCGGACGACCAGCTCGGAGAGCAGGTTGGCGATGCCGAGGCGCGGCTCCGGGTCCTGGGCCGAGCCGGCCGGCAGGGTGAGCGTGAACGCGGCGGACCGCACGTGCGGCAGGCGCTCGGCCACCAGGGTCAGGCCGTTCGGGAACGTGTGCGAGAAGATGTCCAACGGCACGGCGGCTCGCCTCCTGCGGGTTACTCGAACGGGTCGCCGTCGTCCAATGGGACGGCCTTGTACAGGACGCGCGCCTTGCGGAAGCCGAGCCGCCGATAGAGGCGGACGGCCCCGTCGTTCTTCGCGGTCGCCTCCAGCGCGCCGACCGCGAGGCCGAGCCGGCGGAAGCCGTGCAGGGCCTTCAGGACCAGGGCGCTGCCGACGCCCTGGCCACGGTAGCCGGGCCGGACGCCGACGTTCTGGATCGCGCCTTTGCCGCGCTGCTGCAGGCTCTGGACGCTGCCGCACGGCGTGCCGTCCGGGGCGACCAGGAGCCAGGTCCCCTCCGGCAAGAACGACGCCTTGCGGCAGATCTCGCCCATCAGGACGTGGCAGCCGAGCAGGTCGGTGAAGCTCGGGAAGACGCAGGCGTCGATCTCGCGATGGAAGCTGTCATACAGAACGAGCGCGTGCGTGTCGAGGAGGTCGGGCCGCCACGCCTGCCAGGTGAAGCCGGCCGGCGTCTCCAGGTCTGGCACGTCGGCCAGGCGGACCTCCATGCGGAAGCGCTTGAAGTAGGCGACCTGCGCGACCGGGTTCATGAGCCGACCACCTCCGCGATGCCCGTGTCCTCCATTCTACCCGACGGAACCGAGGCGGTCGAGCCTCGGCGCGACGGCCGCGTACCGGCTCGCCGGCCGGCCGTCGGACGTCACCGCCAGCGACGCTGGTTCGACCCGTCGTCGGGGAAGGCCCGGCCAATGTAGCGGTAGCCCGGGACGGCCTGGAAGAGCTGTGCCGGCGACAGGTGCCGCTCGCACTCCGCCAGGAAGTCGGCCACCCCGGCGACGAACACCGACACCCGGAACGTCTGGCCGGTCGCGGCGTGGATCACGAACCAGGAGTTCACGCCGGAGTACGACACCCGCTCGACGTCGTCCCAGCGGATGAAGAACCGGCCACGCCACGGCGACCGGCAGTCGAGCCCCTGCGACGTGACGACCAGGGCGTAGCGCTGCGTCTCCCACAGGAGCGGTAAGCCGAGGACGAGGAACAGGCCGTACAGGCCGACGATGGCCCAGATGTCGCCGTCGTCCTTGATCGGGACGACGAACAGCAGGGCGGTGATGCCGACCGGCGGGAGGACGGCCAGCGCCAGGGCGAGCCCCCGGAAGACGGCGCTGTGGCGGAAGACGAGGCCGTCGGCGGTCGGGGTCGGCGTGCCGCGGCGGGCGGCGGCGACGAGGAGGCCGAGGGCGAGGAGCACGCTCCCGGCGATCACGCCGGCGAAGAGGGGGGACATGGCGATACTCCTTCCCGGATGCCGCTGGACGCCAACGTACGGCCGGAGGGAGTCGTCGGCCAGCGTCACGCCAGGCGGGGGAGGCGCTTCCGTAACCCGGCCAGGCTGCGGACGAGGTGTTCCGCGGTCCGGCGGATGACCGCCAGGTCGTAGAGCGGCGGGCGCATGTGCAGCAGCGTGTCCTCCAGGACCGCCTCCAAGCCGATCGTCGCCACCGCCGCCGGGGCGACGTAGCGCATCGACCAGTCCGGGAAGAGCCGGCCGCCGAGGTCGCCGAGTTCGACGGCCGTCTCGACCCGGTGGCGGTCGTCGGCCGTGATGCCGGCCATCAACGACCGGACGGCCGCCTCGTCGCCTTCGAGGTGCTGGAAAAACCCGCCGCGGGAATAGTGCAGGAAGCCGGTCACCCCGAGTTGGGCATTTTTCTGCCCGGCCCGGTCGGCGAGGGTGTACAGGGCCGGCGGACTGAAATCGACGGTGGCGGTGCTGACGTAGACGAGTGCGATCAAGTGCGGACTCCGATACGGTCACGGGCCGGGCGGCACCCAGGCCCCGAGCCCGGTCGCTGCACACGCCGTGCCGGCGAGCTTCTGGACGAGGCGCTGGTCGGCAGTGACGAGCGGCCGGCCGAGCCGGCTCGCCAGGGCGACGTAGCAGGCGTCGTAGGCCGAGATGGCGTGCGTCAGGGCGAGGTCGAGGGCGTCCGGCATCAGGGCGAACGTCGGCGTCCGCACCAGCGGCAGCGCGAGCAGGGCGGCCTCGTAATCCCGGGCTTGCGTCGCGGTGCAGGTCTGCCGGGCGGCGTGCTTCCAGAATATGTTCGCGCACTCGACGTAGAACAGTCCGGTACGTGCAACTCGACCGTCGGCGGTGGCCCGAGCAAGGCGAACAACGCCGCCGCCTCCTGCGCGAGCGGCTCGTTCAGGTATAGTTTGACGGCCGTCGAGGCGTCGACGACGTAGGCGGTCATCGCTCGCGGTCCTCGCGGAGCATGTCGGTGCTGTCGGGCGTCCCAGGGGCCGGCGTCATCCGGTTCGCGGCGATCCACGCCAGGACTTCGCGGACCGAGCGTCCCACCCACGGCCCAGCTCCTCCGGCAGCCTCGGGACGCGGCAGGAACAGGCCGAGCTTCCGCCCGTCCGGCGTCTCGATCTCCACGGGTTCCTCGGCCTATTCCAGGGCGGCGGCCAGCGCCGCGTCGGCGATCAGGATCGACATCGGTCAGCCTCCGATTCGGGGTGCGGACATTCTACCAGACGCCGCCGCCACGCCGGAAGTTCGCTCCGGCTTTCTCCTTGACGCCCCTCCCGACCCGGCGTATCCCTGGAGGCACGCTCTCCCGAAACCGCAGCCTGCGAGGTCACCCTCATGGCCGACACGTCGTCCCCGATCACCAGCGTCCTCAAGGAGCACCGCTCCTTCCCGCCGTCGGCCGACTTCGCCCGCAACGCCCACGTCGGCAGCCTCGCCGCCTACGAGCGCCTCGCCCAGCACGCCGAGAACGACCCCGACGGCTTCTGGGCCGAGCAGGCCGCCTCGCTCGACTGGTTCAGCCCCTGGCACAAGGTCTGCCAGTGGGACGAGCCGTTTGTCAAATGGTTCGTCGGGGCCCGCATCAACGCCAGCTACAACTGCATCGACCGCCACCTCAACGGGCCGCGCAAGACGAAGGCCGCTCTGATCTGGGAGGGCGAGCCGGGCGACCAGCGCGTCCTGACGTACCAGATGCTCCACCGCGAGGTGTGCAAGTTCGCCAACGTCCTCAAGGGCCTCGGCGTCCACGCCGGCGACCGCGTCACGATCTACATGCCGATGATCCCCGAGGCGGTCGTCGCCATGCTCGCCTGCGCCCGCATCGGCGCGACGCACTCCGTCATCTTCGGCGGCTTCAGCGCCGACGCCGTCGCCGACCGCAACAACGACGCCAAGGCGAAGCTCGTCATCACCGCCGACGGCGGCTGGCGGCGCGGCAAGATCATCCCGCTCAAGGCCAACGTCGACGCCGCCCTGGAGAAGTCGCCCACCGTCGAGAAGGTCGTCGTGTTCAACCGCTGCGACCAGCAGGTGAACATGAAGGCCGGCCGCGACGTCTGGTGGCACGACGCCATGGCGACCGCGAGCGCCTACTGCGACCCGACCCAGCTCGACAGCGAGCACCCGCTGTTCATCCTCTACACGTCCGGGTCGACCGGCAAGCCGAAGGGCGTCCTCCACTCGACCGGCGGCTACCTCCTGGGAACCTCGCTGACCCACAAGTGGGTCTTCGACCTCAAGGAGGACGACGTCTACTGGTGCACGGCCGACATCGGCTGGGTGACCGGCCACAGCTACATCGTCTACGGCCCGCTCTGCAACGGCGCGACGGTCATGATGTACGAGGGCGCGCCGAACCACCCGCGCGAGGACCGCTTCTGGGACATCATCGAGCGGTATCGCGTCAGCATCTTCTACACCGCGCCGACGGCGATCCGGGCGTTCGTCAAGTGGGGCGACCAGCACCCGGCCGGGCACGACCTGTCGAGCCTCCGCCTGCTCGGCACGGTCGGCGAGCCGATCAACCCCGAGGCGTGGATGTGGTACCACGACAAGATCGGCGGCCGGCGCTGCCCGATCGTCGATACGTGGTGGCAGACCGAGACCGGCGCGATCATGATCGCGCCGCTGCCCGGGGCGATCGCGACCAAGCCCGGCTCGGCGACGAAGCCGCTGCCGGGCATCGCGGCCGAGATCGTCGACAAGCAGGGCAACCCGGTCCCGGCCGGGTCGGGCGGCTTCCTGGTCATCAAACGGCCCTGGCCGTCGATGATGCGGACGATCTTCGGCGACGACGAGCGCTACAAGCAGGCCTACTGGAGCCAGGTGCCGCACGTCTATTTCACCGCCGACGGGGCGCGCCAGGACGAGGACGGCTACCTGTGGATCATGGGGCGGGTCGACGACGTGCTCAACGTCGCCGGCCACCGCCTCAGCACGATGGAGGTGGAGAGCGCGCTGGTGCATCACCCCAAGGTCGCCGAGGCGGCCGTCGTCGGCCAGCCGGACGAGATCAAGGGCGAGGGGATCTGCTGCTTCGTGACGCTCAAGGCCGGCAACGAGCCGACCGAGGCCCTCAAGCAGGAGCTGCGCGAGCACGTCGCCAAGGAGATCGGGGCGCTGGCGAGGCCGGACGCGATCCGCTTCACGGAGGCGCTGCCGAAGACGCGGTCGGGCAAGATCATGCGGCGGCTGCTGCGCGACATCGCTGCCGGCCGGCAGACGACCGGCGACACGACGACGCTGGAGGATTACGGCATCCTGGCGAAGTTGCGCGAGGAGGAGGAGTGAGGGGAGGAGCGGTCGGGTAACAGCCCGGAGCGCCAGCGACGGATGTCTCGTCCGTCGCTGGCGCTCCGGGTTGGTTAGAACGGCCACCACCGCTTCTTCGGCGGGGCCTTCTCTTCCTTCTTCTCGGGGTCCGGCGTCGAGATGATCTCCTCGGGCCGGTTCGAGTTCCGCAGGTCGTTGAACTGCTCGCGCGTCTTCTCGGCGACGCCGCGGGCCTTCTTGACGCGCTCGTCGCGGGCCTTGTTCAGGTCCGCCTTCTGGTCGGGGTTGTTCTCGACCTTCTTCCACTCGATCCACGTCTCGCGGCGCTCGGCCTGGAGGAGGGTGAGCTTCTTCTGAAGCTCGACGATCGCGCGGTTCCAGCGGAGGTAGTCCGGGTCACTCTCGGGGGCCCGCGAGGCCCGCCGCAGATCGACCGCGAGCTGGGCGAGCTTCTTCTGGCGGAGTTTGATCTCCTGGTCCAGCTCGTCGACCAACTCCTGGAGCCCCTTCAGCTCGGGGTTCCCCTCGGTGAAGGCCCGCAGCTCGCGCTCGAACTCGGCCTTCTGTTCCGCGTCGAGCCGGGCGCGCTTCTCCTCGGCGTCCTTGCGGGCCTGCTCCTGGATGACATGCGTCACGTACAGCCCGCCGCCGAGCAGAAACAGGATGATCGCCCCCAGCAGGGTCGTGCCCCAGTTGTTCTTGTTCATGGCGACCTCGCTCCTCGTGTGGGCGTCTCCCGTCCGGTCACTTCGACGCCATGATCTGCTCGAAGCGTTCCTTGACGCTCTGCCCTTGCAGGCGGCGCTCCTCGGCCTTGATCAGCTCGACGGCCTCCTGCTTCGCCTTGCTGCCCTCCGCGCCGAGCGCCTTCGCCGTCGAGGCGATCTCGTCCGCCTTGCTCGTCAGCTCGTCGGAGATGCCGACGGCCAGGTCGAGCTTGAGGTGGTCCAGCTTCTGCTGGACGAACTGCCGCTTCTCGGCGAGGCGCTTCATCTCGCGCTCCGTGCGGGCGATCTCCTCGTCGAGGTGCTTGCCGTGCCGTTCCAGGCGGCTGACGTTCTCGCGGGCGGCCTCCAACTCGCGGTCCACCTCGACGACGCGCTCCTGGAAGGCGACCTCGTCCAGGCTCTTGCCCTCGACCGAGACCGGGAACGTCTTCGCGCTGACGCGGAAGGTGTCCTTCAGGCCGTCGAGGACGTTCGCCCGGGCGGTCGCGCTCATCTGCTCGGCCTTGAGCCGGTTGACCATCTTGTCCTGTTCGACCTGGAGGCTCAGCCGGTGGGCCTTCAACTGGCCCTCGATCTTCTCCAGCTCGGTCAGGGCGAAGGTGAGGTAGCCCTTCGGGTCCTTGACGATGTTGTCCGGGGTCCACTTCGTCCAGGCGTCGAACGCCTCGTTCATCCGCGGCCGGAACACGTCGCTGCCGAAGTAGAGGGCCCCGCCGGCCAGGCCGGCCAGGAGCAGCAGAGCACCGATCAGTCGCAGCATGGTTGTACTCCTTGGTCCGGGTCGGGGAAGAGGTTCGTGGGCGTCGCGAGAAACCGACCGGCCATGCCGTCCGGCGAAGACGAGGACCCAGAACGCCCGTCGCTATTATACCGGCAAGGTGGGCAGGGTGCGAAGGGGGTTTCGCGCCTTTCTCGGCCCCGCTCGCTCTCGGCGGTCCGTCCACCTAATTATTCGCCCGGGCGGCGGCGGCGTTTGATTTTTTCCGCCGGGTCGTCGGGCCCGTCGCTTAGACTACGCCGAGCGGGCGGACTTCGTGACGGCCACGCGAAGCGAGGTGGGGCATGGCAGGGCCGGAACCAGACCCGGACGACGAGCTACCCGGCGACCCGTCGTCGTGGAACTGGCGCGCCGGCTGGCACGGCCTCAACGTCGGCATGCACGTCGGCAGCCGGGTCGGCGGCGGCGTGGCGTTCACCGGCTCACTCGTGCTGTTCCTCGTCGCGTACTGCGTCGATTCCCGGAACTACGGCGGCTGGGCGTGCTGCGTCTTCGGCGTGCTGATCCCGATGCCGCTCTTCTTCGGCGCGCTCGGCGGGGCGGTCGCCGGCCTGATCGCCGGCCTGGTGCGCGGCCTGACCGGCGGCCCGGCCTGGGGGGCGGTCGCCGGCCTCGTCGCCGGGTCGCTCGTCGCCGTCTCGGGGGCGGCGCTGTGGCAGGCGTACTTCGGCCACGCGCCGCGGGCGACGTGGCTCGTGCCGGCCGGGACGCTGCTTGCGTTCGTCGTCGCCGGGCCGATGGCCGGGCTGGTCGATCCGCACGGCGTCTGGCGGGCCGGCTACCGCGAAGGGGAGCGGGCCGCGCCATTTCAATTACTGCGCCTGTTCGGTATCGATTATCGCCCGCGTGAGAAACCGGCGGCGGGACGGTGGAAGCCGCCGCGACTGCCGGGGCACGAGCAGGGGATTCAGAAGGGGGACGACGGGGTGAGCGAGACGCCGCCGTCCGAGCCGCCCTCACCGCCGGAGGGGTGAAAAGAAAGACCCGGGCGTCGCGACGCCCGGGCTTGGGGTGGTGGTTGTGGGGCGGGGGAGATTACCCGCGGCGGTTCATCGACGCCATCGTCGTCGCGGCGGCCTCGCTGCCGATGAAGAAGTCGCGCCAGCTGCCGAAGTGGTCCGCGGTCCCCTCCAGGTCGTACTCGTTACTGATCAGGTCGCCGATGTACGCCTGGACGGTCCGGCCGCCGACCTCGTTGGCGTGGTGCGTCGCCACCTCGCTGGCGAAGTTGAGCAGGTCGTAGACCTTGCACTTCGTCGGCAGGGTCCGCTGCCGCTTCACCGACAGGGCGTCCAGGTTCGCCAGGCCGTACACGTCGGCCAGGTCGCCGGTCATCTGGTGGAACGCCTTGAACATCGGCTGCCCGCCCAGCTCGCTGTCGTCGCCGTGGTCCTGCATCACGCTGCCCCGGTTGATCTGGTTCAGGTTGTGCAGCCGGGCCAGCAGCTTGTACAGCTTGTTCGTCTCGTTCACCGACGCCCAACTCCGCGAGCCGGACTCGAACCGCTGCCGCAGGGCGGCGAAGCCGTCGTCGTTGTTGAACCCCTCCAGCACCCGCGTCAGGGCGAAGTGGACGCCGTCATCGCCCTTGCCGACGTTGATCTCGCTGCGGAACGCCGAGCTGTAGCCGATCGCGCCGTTGGAGCAGATCAGCCGCAGCAGCGACAGGTAGACCGACGGCTTGCCGTAGCCGTCGATCGGCGTGTCGAGAATGAACTTGTTCTTGAACCCGTCGCCAGCGACCTGGAACGTGCCGCTCGTCCGCGGGTTGTGCCGGCTCGTCACGACGCCCCGGCTGTAGGTGATCTCCTCCGCGCCGTAGCGGGTCAGGATCGCCATCAGGTCGGCGTGCCGCATGACCGCCTGGCGCGGGTTCGTCACCGCCTGGAGCCGGCCGACCCCTTCGCCGTCGCGCTCGATGCACAGGCGCAGCTCGTCGTCGCCGGCCTTCTCGCTGATCCGGCCAAAGACCTCCGCATGGCTGAAGTACTTGAAGATGTTGCTCGTGAAGCCGAACCGCAGGTGCAGGCTGTGCCAGAACCGGTCCGTCGGCACGAGCGGCTCGTCACGCAGCGTCAGACCCTGGACCACGGTCCGGCCGGCGGCGTTCGTGCCGGTGAGAACCTGCAGGTCCTTGATGCGGGCCGTCGTGTACTCAAAGGTCGTCGACATGGCTCGGACTCCTCGTTCGTCGGTCTCAGGTCAAGCGGGAAAGGGTTCTAGCACAGCGGTCTGGAGTCAACAAAGTCGGTAGCCGTCATTCCTCGCCGAAGCTCTGCCAGGCGGTCTCCTCGCGGCGCGACTTTCGGCGGCGCGTGTTCGCCAGTCGCTGGAGCACCGGCGGCAACTGGACCTCGATCCGGGCCAGGGTCTGGAGCATCTTGCCGTTGACCTCCTGGAGCCGCGGGCTGACGGTCAGCGAGCGCCAGGTGTCCTCCGTCCAGGTAAACGCCTGGTCGGCCTTGGCGGTGCGCTGGAACGGCCAGCGGGTGCGGGTGCATTGCACGATCTGCTTGACCGGCTCGCTCGGGTGCTTCCGCAGCACCCGGCCGGCCATCTGGATCGTGACGCCCTTGCACGACGGTCGGACGAACACCGTCCGCAGCTCGGGGCAGTCGAACCCCTCGGCCAGGAGCATGCAGTTGGTCAGCACCTCGACGCGCCCGGCGCGGAAGTCCTCCAGCTGCTTGTCGCGGTCGCTTGAGCCGGTGACGACCTCCGCTCGCACCCCGGCCTCGACCAGGAGGCGGTTCGCGTGGAACGCCTGGTCGAGCGTGTGGAAGTAGAGGATCGTCCGCCCCCACTTCGCCCGGTCGGCCAGGTAGAACCGCACCACGTCGGTCGCCGAGAAGTTCGGGATCGTGTAGTGGTGATACCCGCTCAGGTAGCCGTCCTGGATCAGCGACTGGATCCCGGCGTCCTTGATGACCGAGTCGAAGCAGAGCTTGACCCGGTCGGCCCGGAACGGCGTCGCCGACAGGCCGAGGATGTACCGCGGCCGGATCTTCTGGTGCAGGACGGCCATGCTCTGGGCCGCGTCGTGCTGCGCCTCATCGACGACGAGCAGGTCCAGCCCCTCGGGCGGGTCCCGGTCGAACATCGAGATGAAGTGAGCATCGACGTTGATGCCGCGCCCCTCGTTCTCCTCGCGGGCCTGGGCGAGCAGGTACCGCCGCATCGCCACCCAGCCGACCGACAGGCCGAGTTGCTCCTGCAACCCCTTGGCGATGAGCAGGCCCATGACCGTTTTGCCGGAGCCGGTCGGGCTCTCCAGGAGGATCGACCGCAGGTCCTTGTTCGTGAACTGGTCGATCGCCTTGCCGACGATCCGCTGCTGATACGGCCGCGGTTGCACGTTGGTACGAGCGAGCAGAGCGGTGAGGTCCATTTGTCCACCCCCAAAGCGTCGCGGTCGGTCTCCGCGAGGTTACGCCGCCGTTCCGTGTTTGTGACGGGAGGGGGTTTTACCCTGAAAACGAACTGGAAATGAAGGTTAGCAGGAGCCGTCTAGACAATTGTCACGAACAAGTTTTCCCTGGACGAGTAACTCGTTCAGGAGGGAGGCGTCCCCGGTCTTGAGCGCCGTCTCCAGCCGTTCGAGGTGGCCCTGGAAGCCGGCCAGGGCGGCAAGGACCGCCTCCCGGTTGGCCTGGAGGATGCTCAGCCAGAGGGCCGGGTCGCTGCTCGCCAGCCGGGTCGTGTCACGAAATCCCGTTGCGACGAGATTTGTAAACTCTTGCGGCACACAGCCGGCCAGGGCGGACGCGACGAGGTGCGGCAGGTGGCTCGTCCAGGCGACGGCTTCGTCGTGCGCCTCGGGAGTCATCGTCTGAACAACGGACCCGAGGGCACTCCAGAAGGCGGCGAGGCGCGCAACCACCGCCGGGTCGCTACTCTCGGTCGGCGTAAGGATGACCCGACGGCCACGAAAGAGGTCGGCCCGGGCGTGATCCGGACCCGACTTCTCCGACCCGGCGAGGGGATGGCCGCCGACGAACGTCACCCCGCGGGGAAGGCCGGCCTCCGCCTCGCGTACGAAGCCCTTCGTGCTGCCGACGTCGGTCAGCAGCGTCCCGGGCCGGCAGTGAGGGGCGACCTCGCGCACCAGGGCGACGACCCGATCGACCGGCACGGCGATCACGACGACATCCGCCCCGGCGACGGCCTCTTGCAGCGTGGCGGAGCGGTCGATGATCCCGCGGTCGAGGGCGACTCGCAGCGCGTCCGGCGAGCGGTCGCAGCCGACGACCTCGGCCGCGACGCCGGCGGCACGCGCGGCGAGGGCGACCGAGCCGCCGAGCAGGCCGACGCCGAGGATCGCGAGCCGCTCGCCCGGCATCAGCGCGACTCCCCCTTGAGGCGCTCGTACTGGGCCTTCATCTCGCGCTTGATCCGCGTCCGCAGGGCCTGGTCCATGAGCGTGCTGTGGTCCTTGCCCGGGAAGATCTCGACGACGGCGTCGCTGCCGAGCTTCGCCTGAGACTCCTTCAGCAACTTCGTCGCCCCGTCGAGGTAGAACGTGTCTTCGGCCCCCATGTAGACGTGGAGCTTGCCCTTGAGCTTCGGGCCGAGCGTCGGCCAGTTCCGCTCCAGGACGAGGCGGATGTCGTACTTCTCCCAGGCCTTGGCGACCTCGGGGTCGATCGCCCCGGTCTTGCGGTCCCAGAGCTTGCTCGGCTTGCCGTCGGGGCCGCGCGGGCTGAAGACGGCCTCGAACGAGCCGAGCTGGCCGCCGTGGCCCATGACCTCCTCCATGTCGGAGAAGTTCTGGAAGAAGATCGCCGGCCGGCCGCCGCGTCGGGCGAGCGGCCGCTTCTCGTCCTTCGCGTCGCGGAAGGCGTTCGCGCCGCGGGCGTAGACGTCGATCAGTTGGAAGCCGCGGAAATCGACCGGGTCCGGGGCGGTGGACCAGACGCCGCCGAAGAACTCCGGGTACGTCACCTGAAGCCACAGGCTGCTCCAGCCGCCGGACGAGTGGCCGGTGACGAAGCGCGCCCCCGGCCGGCCCTCGCCGCGGAACTCCTTCTCCAGGGCCGGGATGAACTCCTCGACCAGGGCCTTGCCGACCGGGCCGTTGTTCGCCGAGTCGGCGAAGACGTGGTGCCCCAGCCGGCACGTCGCGTCGAGGACGACGTGGATCACCTCCAGGCCATCGACGTTATTCGCGCCGCGGGTCGCCGCGCCGAACGCCCCGGTCGCCGAGCCGCCGAAGCCGGGGATCTCGTAGACGACGGGGAACTTGCGGTCCGGCTCGTCCTTCCACGACTTCGGCAGGACGACGCCGGCCCGCATCGTCGTCGGCTTGCCGTGGAAGGCGGTGAGCAGCTTGCTCTCGCGCTCGAACAACTTGACCGTCTCCGTCTCGGCGAAGCGCGGCGGGGTGTAGGTCTGGTCGACGGTGAGGTGGACGACGCCGGTCGTCTTCGGGTCGATCTCGACCGGGACGGCCTTGCCGTAGCCGTTGCCGGGACTGGAGGTAAACGACGCCGCCCCGCGGTCGAAGTCCATCACCGGGACGGCGAAGTACTTGCCGGCCGGCAGCTTGTCCATGGCGTGTGGGTGGCTGATGCAGTTCCCGGCGGTGAAGGTCAACTCCTCGCCCGGCTTCCAGGCGCGGACGTCGCGGGCGAAGGCCGGCTCGGGGTTGAACCAGTTCAGGCCGCGCGGCACGCCGCGCGGGTCGGCCTTGGTGAGCAGCACGAAGACGCGGCCGGTGAACGGCTCGGCCGTGACGCTGGGCGCGAACTTAACCCGGAACTCGAGCGGCCCGTCGGCCGTCGCCGAGCCGGCGAGCAGGAACAGGAGCGGGACGACGAGCCAGCGCGACGACATCGGCGGTCCACCTCGGCGGTTGCGGGCGAGCGGGGAAATGCAGTCTACGGCAGAACGCGCCGTCGCGGAAGCCTTTTTGGAGTGCGGCGATTCGTCGCCACTCTGTCTTTCTGACTTGGTCCGCCAGGTCCGCCAGCGGTCGCGCGCCGGGCGACAGTGGGCGACAATGGCGGACAATGAGGGCTGGTCCGCCAGGTCCGCCAAGGCCGCCAACCGTTTGCGCGCGCCGCGGGGTGCGTTTCCGACCGGGGACCGACCCCGACCCAACCTCCCATTCCACCCGACGGGAGCGCGATGGGACCAGCCCAACCACCCAGGAAACAGAGAGAAACGGGGAGCGGGGAGGGATCGCCGCACTCCAAAATTAGCGACGCGCGTCCCACTGCTCCTCGGCCGAGCTGGGCCGTAGGTAGAGCGGCTCCAGGGCGAACGGGTCGTCGCGCTCGCCGCGTTCGAGGCGCGCGAGCCCGGCCGACAGCAGCCCGGCCGGCGTCGGCTGACGCACCTCGGCCGGCAGGACGGTCACCCCGGCCGGCAGGCGGTCGGGGTACTTCGTCGCTCCCGGCCCGGTCACGATCGTCCCGGCCGGGCACGCCGCCGCCCAGACGTCCCACGCGATGACGGTGAGCGGGCCGGCCGTCCCGGCGACGAACGCCTGGTGGTAGACCTTGTCCTTCTGGGCGTCGGCGAGCACCTCGACGCGCCCGGCGTCGGCCGGGGCTTGCCTCGCAAGCACGTCGAAGGTAGGAATCCCCAGCAGAGCGCAACCGGTGACATAGGCGAGCACCTTCGCGGAGATGAGGCCGACGCGCAGGCCGGTGTAGCTGCCCGGGCCGAGGCCGACGACGATCCCCGCCAGGTCGCGCGCCGTCAGGCCGTGGCCGGCCAGTAGCTCGGCCACGAACGGGGCCAGGTCGCGCGCGTTGCGCCGCGACTCGTCCAGCCGCCGCTCGGCGACGACGGCCGAACCGACGGCCAGCGCGACGAAGCCGGTCCGGCCCGACGTCTCCAGGAGTAGTAGCGGCCCGTCGGTCATGGAACTTCTCGCCCTCGCCTGCATCTCATTGTGGGGCGGCCGGCCCGCTCCGACGAGCCCCGGACCGGAGGAAGCATGCTCGCCGTCACCCTGCTCGCCGCCCTGGCCGCCCCGGAGCCGCCGCGCTTCCTGCACGAGGCGAGCGTCCAGGCGGTCGCCTTCGCCCCGGACGGCAAGACGATCGCCTCGGCCGGGGTCGATCGCACGATCCGCCTGTGGAAGACGGCGACCGGCGAACTGATCCGCACCGTCGGCGAGCACGAGGGCCGCGTCCTCACGTTGACGTTCTCGCCGGACGGCAAGCTCCTCGCCACGGCCGGGCCCGACCTCAAGGTCTACCTCTGGGACCCGGACGCCGGCAAGGTCGTCCGCACCCTGGTCGGCCACACGGATACCATCCTCGCCGTCGGGTTCAGCCCGGACGGCAAGCTCCTCGCCACGGCCAGCCTCGACCAGACGATCCGCGTCTGGGACGCGGCGACCGGCCGGGTCGTCCGCGCGATCGAGTACCCTGAGGACCGGGCCCCGGCCCTGGCGTTTAGCCCGGACGGCCGCGAGGTCTACGCCGGCCTGACGCCGAGCCCGAAGGTCCGGCGCTATTCCGTCGAGACCGGCAAACCGACGCGCGAGTGGGTCGTCCACCGCAACGGCGATCTGACCGCCGTGGCCGTCGCCGGCCGGTGGGTCTTCGCCGGGACGGCGGGCGGCCTCGTGACGCGCTTCGACGCGGACAACCAGGCCCCGCCGGCCCGGGTGCCGACCCCCGGCTCGGACACGTGCCTGTCCCTGGCCGCCTCGCCCGACGGCAAGCTCGTCCTGGTCGGCGGCGGCCACGGCGGCCTCGACCTCGTCGAGGCGGCGACGCTGCAGGTCGTCCGGTCGTTCGGCTGCCGGACGCAGGGCTTCCACGTCCTGGATCAACAGCCGACCGCGGCCGGCCAGTCGCGCGTCCGCACGGTCGGCTTCTCGCCGACGACGGCGTTCCTCGTCGCCGGGACCGAGGAGGGCCAACTCCGCGTCTGGCGGCTGACCGACCTGTTGTCGCCGAAGCTGGCCACGGCGAGCCGCCTGACCGACGCCGAGGTGCGGGCCGCCTGGGCCGCGATGTCCGGCCAGGCGGAGCCGGCGTACCAGGCCCTGGCCCGGCTGGCGGCTTACCCGGAGCAGGCGCTGGCGTTCCTGTCCGAGCGGCAGAAGCCGGCCCCGCCGGTCGATGCGAAGCAGGTCCGCGCCTGGATCGCCCAGCTCGACGACGACGACTTCGCCGCGCGCGAGAAGGCCCACCTCGAGCTGCGCGCCGTCCGCAAGTCGGCCGAGGCGCTCCTGCGCGAGGCCCACGCCGGCGGCAAGTTGCCGGTCGAGGCCGCCCGCCGCGTCGCCGAGCTGCTCGAACCCCTGTCGCCGGACCGGCCGGACGAGGACCAGCTCCGCGACCAGCGGGTCGTCCTGCTGCTCCAGGTGATCGGCACGCCGGAGGCGCGCAAGGCGCTGGAAGTCCTGGCGACCGGGGCGGCGACGGCCCCGGCGACGGCCGACGCAAAGGCGGCCCTGCGGCGGCTCGACCCGCGCTGAGCCGGGCGATACAATCCCCTCCTCCGCCGACGGCGGACATCCCCCCTCGCCACCCACCCGGAAGGATTCCATGGCCACTGACTGGGTCGTCTACACCGACGGGGCCTCGCGCGGCAACCCCGGCGCGGCCGCCTTCGCCTACGTCATCACCCCGCCCGGCGGCGCGGCGATCGAGCACGCCGAGCGCCTGCCCGACACGACGAACAACCAGGCCGAGTACACCGCCCTCGTCGAGGCGTTGCGCAAACTCGTCGAGATGGAGGTGACCGGCCGGGTCGGCGTCTTCAGCGACAGCGAACTGATGGTCAAGCAGATGAAGGGCGAGTACCGCGTCAAGGACGAGGGCCTGCGCGACCTCTACGACGAGGCGAAGGAGCTGGCCGCCAAGCTGCCCGGCGGCGTCGCCTACACGCACGTCCGCCGCGGCCAGAACAAGCGGGCCGACGAGCTGTGCAACCTCGCCCTCGACGGCAAGTGGAAGCCGGAGGCCCGCGAGGCGAAACCGTCCGGGCCGAAGAAGGCGCTCTCACCGCTGGACAAGGAGGCGGTCGCCCTGCTCAAGCGGGCGATGCTGCCGGAGGAGGACGGCCTGCCGGCGCAGTCGGCCGAGGAGATCTGGCGCGACCTTCGCGACCTGCTCGCCGGGCGCGGCGTCACCCTCCCGTGACCGTGCGGTAGACCAGGCCGAGCAGCTCGACGCCCCACAGGACGACGAACGCCCCGGCCCAGACGACCACGGCGACCCACCAGTACAGCGGGATCGGCTTGCCGGCGGCCGGCTCGGCGGGGTCGGCCACCTCGACCGGCGCGGCGGGCTCCGGGGGCGGCTCGCTCGGCCGGGCCGGGACAATGCGCTCCTTGTCGATCCGCGGGCGTTTCATCGGATGGCCTCCTCGTGACCGCGAACGCTCTGTAGGGAACGCCCTCCGCGGCGTTCCGGGTTGAAGACGGAACGCCACGGAGGGCGTTCCCTACAGAGAGGCGATCGGGTCAACTCGTCCAGATCCGCCGCATGACGTCGAGGTAGACGACGAACGCCATCAGCGACAGGATCATCGCCAGGCCGATGTACGTCGCGACGGCCTGCACCGCCGGGGACGGCGGCTTGCCGCGCAGGCCCTCGTAGATCAGGAAGACCATGTGCCCGCCGTCGAGGACCGGGATCGGCAGGAAGTTGACCACCGCCAGGTTGATGCTGATGATGCCGAGCCAGAAGATCAGGACGTAGGGGTCCTCCGCCATCGAGAACGTCTGGGCCGCGATCTCGATCGGGCCGCCGAGCGTGTCGGTCGAGATCCGACCCGTCAACAGGCCGCTCAGGTTCAGGTACATCATCTGGATCATCTGCCACGTCTCGTTCACGCCGGCCGACAGGGCCCCGACGACGGTGTCCTTCTTCTGGAGGCGGAAGTCCAGGCCCCAGAACGCGAAGCCGCGGTCGTCGGTGTCGTACCACTCCTTGTTCGGGACGAGCGTCAGCTCGACCGGCTCCTCGTCCTTGCCGTTGCGGTGGACGGTGAGCTTCACCTGCGGCGAGTCCTGCTGCTGCAAGACCCAGCCGAGGTTCGCCCCGGCGTCGTAGACCTTCTGGCCGGCGACGCGCTCGGTGTGCAGCGACCGGGCCGGCGACCACGTCCCTTCCTCGTCCCGCGACTTGCCGGGGATCTTGAACGCGACCTTGTCGAGGCGGTCGCCCTTCTGCAGGCCGGCCTTCGCCGCCGCGGAGTCCGGCTTGACGTGGTCGATCGTCGTCTCGACCCGGTACGCCAGGCCGAGCTGCGAGATCGCCAGGGCCGAGCCCTTGTTCAACGGCAGGTCGTCCTGGTCGTCCCAGCTGTCGTCCCACTCCAGTGGCTTGGCGATCTCGGTCGGCTGGCGGTCGCGGTGCGTCGCCTTGTCGTCCCGCAGAACGGTCAGCTTGACCTCGACCTTCTTGCCCTTGTCGCGGGCCGGGTCCTGGGCGAACCGGGCCAGGTCGTACGGCAGCCGGAGCGGGTCCAGCTCGGCGACCTCGACGCCCGGCTTCAACTCGGCCGGCGGCGGGTCGTTGGTGAAGATGCGCGTCGCCGCCTTGCCGTCCGTGTCGGTCCGGGTCGCCTCGACCTTGCTGAGGATGTCGCCCTTGTTGCCGCCGCCGGCGACGACCAGGTCGGCCCGGCTCGCCGGCGAGTTGTCGCGCACGGCGGAGATCTGGCCCATCGACAGGCGGACGCCGGGCAGCACCCAGTTGTACGACGGCGGCACGAGCAGGGTCAGCTTCTCGTCGCCGCGCTTCAGACGGACGGCGATCGGCTTGCCGGCGAGCTTGCGCAAGCGCTGGCGATACTCGACCGCGTCGGCCTGTTCCTTGTCCTCGCGCGTCCTGTCCTGGCGGAGATCGACGACGGCGAACGTGTCGTCCGGCTTCGCCGGGTCGGTCGTGCCGACGATCTCGTCGTCGAACGTGACGCCCTCCGGCGGGATCTTCACCTCGGCCGGCTGGCCGGCCCGATCGACGCGGACGGTGATCGTCTTGCCGGGGGAGGCGGTGAACAGGGCGGTCAGCGCTTCGATCCCGGCGACGCCGGGCCGGAGCGGCTCGGTCTTGCCGTCCTCGACGCGGGCGTCGAGCAGCACGTCGCCCGGCTTGAAATCGACGACGCGGGCGGCGGCGGCGGCGCTGAGGTAGCCGGCCGGAACCTCGCGGACGGAGCGCGTCCGGGGAGGCAGCAGGCGGAGCGGCCCGACCGGGGCGATGCCGATGACGGGGATCTTGTCCTCGCGCTCGCGGCGCGGCTCGACCTCGATCGTGTACGGCGACGAGCCGGCGTCGCGCGTCTGGAGCGTGATCGGGATGCGCTGGCCGCCCTGCGAGACGGCGACCTGGATGCGCAACTCGTCGTAGAACGGCTTCTCGGTGTCGCCGACGCGGAGGACGTCAGACCCGGTCCGGACGCCGCGCTGCCAGGCGGGGCCGCCGGCCTCCAGCGAGCCGATGACGGCGACCGGCCGTTCCCGGCCGTGCGCCATGTAGACGAAGATGAAGCACAGCGCCCCGAGCAAGACGTTCATGATGACGCCGGCCGAGATGATGAGCATCCGTTGGCTGACGGTCTTGTTCTTGAACGAGCGCGGGTAGTTCTCGTCCTCGTCCGCCTCGGGCCCCTCGCCGACCATGGCGACGTAGCCGCCGAGCGGCAGGATGCCGACCATGTACGTCGTCTCGCCGCGGACGAAGCTACAGCCGGGGACGGCCGGGCCGAAGCCGAGGCTGAACGTCGTGACGTGGACGTCGCACCACTTCGCGGCGAGGAAGTGGCCCAGCTCGTGGATGAAGACGACGAAGCTCAGGCCAATGAGGACCAGAGCCGCCCGCCACAGGCCGTCGAGGCCGGACATGCGGTACAGCCAGATGACGGCCGCGAGGAACAGCACGATGTAGATGCCGTTCTGCATCAGCCACGCCATCGGCGTCAGCGGCGGCGCTTCGGGGACGCTGTCCGGGTGGGCGGCCGGGTCGTCGCCGTTGGCGGTCGGCTTCACGGGGTCGCGCGGGCTGGCGTTCTGAGGCTGGTCCAACGGCCGATCTCCTGTCGCGCCCAGCCGTCCGCCGCGGTGAGTTCCGCGAGGGTCGGCGTGGCGGTGTAGTCGTGGTTATCGAGGACGTCGCCGACGGCGCGGGCGATGTCCAGAAAAGACATCTCCCCGCCGAGGAATCGCTCGACGGCGGCCTCGTTGGCGGCGTTGAAGACGGCCCCGCACGTGCCGCCGCGCCGGGCCACGTCTCGGCCCAGCCGCAGTGCGGGGAAGGTTTCTTCGTCGGGTTGCTCGAAGTGCCACGCCTTGAGGGCGCGCCAGTCGAGCCGGCGGGCTGGGCCGGGCACACGCTCGGGGTAGGTCAGGGCGTACTGGATCGGCAGGCGCATGTCTGGCGGCGACAGCTGGGCCAGGACGGAGCCGTCGCGGAACTCGACGAACGAGTGGATGACCGACTCCGGATGGATGACGACGTCGATGCGCTCGGCCGGGAGGCCGAACAGCCAGCGCGCCTCGATCATCTCCAGGGCCTTGTTCATCAGCGTCGCCGAGTCGATGGTGATCTTCGGCCCCATGCGCCAGGTCGGGTGGCGGAGGGCCTCCTCGACGGTCGCGTGGCGGAGCTGCTCGCGCGTCCGGCCGCGGAACGGTCCGCCGCTGCCGGTCAGGACGATCCGCTCGACCGCGTCGGGCGGGCTACCCTGCAGTGCCTGAAAGATGGCGCTGTGCTCGCTATCGACCGGCAGCAGTCTTCCACCCTGCCGCGCCGCGAGTTCGGTCACGAGGGCCCCGGCGAGGACGAGCGTCTCCTTGTTGGCGACGGCGACGGTCTTGCCGGCCTCCAGTGCGGTCCAGGTCCCCAGGAGTCCGGCCGCCCCGACGATGGCGGTCAGGACGACGTCGGCGTCGTCCTCGGCGACCATGCGGGCGACGCCCTCGGGGCCGAACAGCAACTGGCAGTCGGCCGGCAGGCAGGAGCGATCGACGCGGTCGCGCAGGGCGGGGTCGGTGATCGCGACGTAGCGCGGCTTAAACTCATGGGCCTGGCGGCAGACGGCGTCCCAGCTGGCGTGCGCGCTGAGGCCGAGCACCTCGAACCGGCCGGGCAGGGCGCGGACGACGTCGAGGGCGTTGGTGCCGATTGAGCCGGTCGCCCCGAGGAGGACGAGACGTCGCGGCCGGGTCGGGTTGTTCGCGACGGCCGTGTCCACAGAGGCCCTTCCGGGGGTGACAATCGAGATCCCACGCCAGGGTATTCTAGCGACGGCGCGGCAGAAGTCGCAAGGCGCACCGCGTCCTCCGTTCCGAGCCGGAAGCGTCAGCGACGGATTGTGAAGACCGTCGCTGACGCTTCCGGCTCGGTTGCTACACTACCCCGCAACCCATCCCGGAGGTGCGCCATGTGGCACGTTGCTCTCTCCCCGCTCCTGCTCGCCGTCCTCCCGGCCGCCGACTGGAAGCCGGCACCCGCACCGCTCATGACCCGCTGGGGCCAGGCGGTCACCGCCGACACGACGCCCTGGCCGGAGTATCCCCGGCCGCAGATGGTCCGTACGGACTGGCAGAACCTCAACGGCCTCTGGGACTACGCCATCACGAAGAAGGGCGACCCGAAGCCGGACACCTGGGCCGGCCAGATCCTCGTCCCGTTCTGCCTCGAATCCGCCCTGAGCGGCGTCGGTAAACGCCTCCAGGCCGACCAGGAGTTGTGGTACCGGCGTACGATCGACGCCAACGCCTGGAAGGGCAAGCGCGTCCGGCTCAACTTCGAGGCGGTCGATTGGCAGGCGACCGTCTGGGTCAACGGCGTCGAGGTCGGCTCGCACAAGGGCGGCTCCGACCCGTTCTCGTTCGACATCTCCAACGCGCTGAAGGACGGCAAGGGCGAGCTGGTCGTTCGCGTCTGGGACCCGACCGAGAAGGGGAGCCAGCCGATCGGCAAGCAGCTGAGCAACCCGCACGGCATCTGGTACACGCCGGTCTCCGGCATCTGGCAGACGGTCTGGATGGAGCCGGCCGGGAACATCCGCTCGGTGCGCTTCACGCCCGACGTCGACAAGGGCGAGGTCGAGTGCCTCGTCGAGGTCGAAGGGAAGGTGCCCCAGGTCGTCGTCTTGATGCCGGGTGAGCGAGGGTACCGGAGCGTCGGCTCGGGCAAGCCGGGGCAGCCGTTTCGCTTCAAGGTCGCGGACCCGAAGCTCTGGACGCCGGACACGCCGCACCTGTACCAGGCCCGTGTCACCACGGCTGTCGATGCCGAGAGCCGCGAGTTGGACGACTGGGTCGAGACCTACTTCGCCATGCGGAAGGTGTCCGTCGCCAAGGACGAATCCGGCCACCTGCGGCTCTGCCTCAACGACAAGCCGCTGTTCCAGATCGGGCCGCTCGACCAGGGCTGGTGGCCGGACGGCCTCCTGACGCCGCCGTCCGACGAGGCGATGAAGTACGACCTGGAGGTACTCAAGAAGCTCGGCTTCAACATGCTCCGCAAGCACATCAAGATCGAGCCGGCGCGGTATTACCACCACTGCGACAAGATGGGCCTCCTCGTCTGGCAGGACATGCCCAGCGCGATCAACCGGACGAAGAAGCACTTCATCCCGCCCGGCGGCAAGAACGACGCCGACGACCAGTTCACCGCCGAGGAGAAGGCCCAGTTCCGGGCTGAACTCAAGGCGATGATCGACCACCTGCGCTTCTTCCCGAGCATCTACTGCTGGGTGCCGTTCAACGAGGGCTGGGGCCAGCACGACACGAACGCCATCCTCAAGTGGACGAAGGAGTACGACCCGACGCGCCTGGTCAACGGCCCGAGCGGCTGGGAGGACCGCGGCTACGGCGACATGAAGGACATGCACGCCTACCCGGGGCCGGACATGTTCCCGACGATGCCGGACCGCGTCTCCGTCCTCGGCGAGTTCGGCGGCCTCGGCCTGCCGCTCAAGGGCCACCTCTGGAAGGATACCGGCAACTGGGGCTACCGCACCTACCAGACCGAGAAGGAGCTGCGCGACCACTACCGCGTCCTGACGCGGCGGCTGCAGCCGCTCATTGCCAATGGCCTCGCCGCCGCCGTCTACACCCAGACGACCGACGTCGAGATCGAGGTCAACGGCCTGCTCACCTACGACCGGGCGGTGCTGAAGGTCGACCCGGCAGAGACGGCGTCCTGGCACAAGGCGCTCTTCGGGCCGCCGATGGAGATGCGCCCCGTCGTCGCCACGTCGGAGGCGAAGGGCCAGCCGTGGAAGTACAGCCTGGAGAAGCCGGCCGACGGGTGGGAGAAGCCGGCCTTCGACGACAAGGGGTGGAAAGCGGGGGACGGCGGCTTCGGTACGAAGGAGACGCCCGGGTCGAAGATCGGCACGGAGTGGAACACGAAGGACGTCTGGCTGCGGCGGTCGTTCGACCTGGCGGAGGTGCCCACGGGTGAGGTGCTGCTCCGCCTGCACCACGACGAGGACGCCGAGGTCTACGTCAACGGCGTCCTCGCCATCGCCGTCAAGGGTTACGTCCGCGACTACCACGAGGTGCCGCTGCGGGAGGAGGCGCTCAAGGCGCTGAAGAAGGGGCCGAACGTCCTGGCGGTCCACTGCAAGCAGACCGGCGGCGGGCAGTACATCGACGTCGGCATGGTGGAACTGGTGCCGAAGCGGTGAGCCGTCCCCACATAGCCCCCGGCTTGCCGGGGGTCTTCGCAACCAAGACCCCCCGGCAAGCCGGGGGCTATATGGGGTGGCGGTGACGGTCAATCGTCCTTCCGCGCCGCGACGGTGCGGATGACGTCCTCGTTCCGGGCCGCCGCGTCCTGGGCCCGGGCGAACCACTCGCCGGTCGTCGCCCGGGAGCCGAGCGGGCCGCAGCACGGGGCCGGCGGACACGGCGGCGGGCAGGCGATCGCCTCGCAGACCGGCACCATGCGGCAGGTCTGGTAGCGCACCGTGTACGGCTGCATCTCGCAGATGACGTGCGGCACCTGGCAGTGGTGCTGCTCCGGCACCATCTTGCACGTCGTGTACGGGATGTTGACCGTCCGCAGATCCTGCACCATCCGGCAGCGGGTCCGGCGGATCGTCTGGAACTTCTCCTCCGGGATCATCCGGCACGTCGTGTAGGGAATGTGCTGCACCTTGACCTCCGGCACCATCGTGCAGTGCGTCTTCGTGACGTAGCGCACGTGGTCCTCACGCACCATGCGGCAGGTCGTGTACGGGATCTGCTGCACACGCTCCTCGGGCACCATCCGGCACGTCGTGTACGTCTGGTACCGGACGTGGTCCTGCCGCTCCATCCGGCACGTCGTGTACGGGATGTACTGCACCTTGACCTCCGGCACCATCGTGCAACTGGTCCGGGTGTGATACCGCACGTGGTTCTGCGTCACCATCCGGCACGTCGTGTACGGGATCTGCTGGACCTTCTCCTCCGGGACCATCGTGCAGTGCGTCCGGGTGTGGTACCGGACGTGGTTCCGCGTCTCGACGCGGCAGGTCGTGTACGGGATCTGCTGCACCTTCTCCTCGGGGACGGTGTAGCAGTGCGTCTTCGTCACCATGCGCACGCACTGTTCCGGGACCATGCGGCAGGTGGTGTACGGCACCTGGCGGACGGCGGTGTGCGGCACGGTCTTCGTGATCATGCACGTCTGGGTGTGGACCTGCTCGCGCGGCACGTAGTGGCAGGTGCGGACCGTCTTGCACTCCGTGCGCGGCACCCAGACCTGCTCGCACTCGTACCGGCCCGGGCACTGGACCGGGCAGCATGTGACCGGACCCGGGCAGTACCGGCACGTGCAGGTGCACGGGTCGAACTCCCACGTCCCCGGCTGCTGCACCGTCTGCTGGACGATCGGGCCCGGCACGTACTTCTGCCGCGTCTCGTAGCAGCCGCTCTCGACCGTCACGACCCGGTCGGTGTAGACCGGCTCCATCGTGCAGGTCTTGTAGGTGAACGTGCGCGGCTCCTGCACCGTCGAGTACGTCGTGTACGGCACCTGGGCGACGTGCTGCTCGTAGACCGGCTTCTGGACGGTGTAGTGCTCCGGCACCTGGTACGTCTGCGTCACCGGCCGGTGGACGACGTAGCGGTGCTCGCGCACGTGCTGCTCGTAGACCGGATGGTAGGTGCAGTAGTGCTCCGGCACCTGGTACTGCTGATAGACCGGCCGCTGCACCGTGTAACGATGCTCGCGGACGTGCTGCTCGTACACGGGGTGGTACGTACAGTAGTGTTCCGGCACCTGGTACTGCTGGTACACGGGCCGCTGGACGACGTACCGCTGCTCGCGGACGTGCTGCTCGTAGATCGGCCGGTAGGTGCAGTACGGGATCGCGACCGTGTGCTGGTCGTAGACCGGCCGCTGCACCACGTAACGCTGCTCGCGGACGTGCTGCTCGTAGACCGGGCGGTAGGTGCAGTAGGGCACCGCCTCCTGGTACTGCTGATAAACCGGGCGCTGCACGACGTAGCGATGCTCGCGGACGTGCTGCTCGTAGTGCGGCCGGTTGACGACGTAGCGCTGGACCTCCTCGTAGTCCTCGTAGACCGGCCGGTTGACGACGTACTGCTCGGTGCGGGTGTGCTGCTCGTAGACCGGCCGGAGCGTCGTGTAGCAGTGGTCGCGCATCACGGTGCGGTAGACCGGCCGCTGCTCGGTCCGGCAGTGCTCCTCGACGACGGGCCGGTAGCTGACGCGGTAGCTCACCTGCGGGGCGCAGCAGTCGGCGGGGGCCACCTGGGGGGGATAGCAACACGCCCCCAGGTGGCCCGCGCGGGCCGACCCGCTCAGGCCGAGCACGGCCAGCAGCGTCAGGCCCGCGACTGGGAAGAATCGACTCATGGTGGTATAGCCCCTGTGGTCCCCGATCCGCCTCCACCCGACGCCGCACGACGGCACCGCGAGCCCGGACCGGCTAGGCAAGTCTTCCCCCTCGCGGCGCTTCGGCAAATGTTGACGACTGGGTAATGTGTGGAACTTGCACATCCGCCGCGGCGCGGCAGGCGCTTCGGGCAAAGGCCACACGACCGGGTCAACTGGACCGGCGAGGGAAGCTATACCGTCCCCATCGACGCGCCGGGGCGGCGAGATTCTCTTTTCCCGAGAGGGTCGGCTCGCTATAGCAACGGACCCGGGCGGGTCGCGCCGCCCGGTCCGGAGTTGCGGAGGCTGTCCGATGAGCGAAGAACCCGCCTGGCTAGGGCCGCACTTGCAGAACGCCGCCGACCCGGAGCGGCCGCCGGTCCTGCGCCTGACGCTCGACCCGGGCGGCCTGGTCGTCGAACTGGACGAGTCCGGGCTGATCCTCGGCCGACACAGCGAGGCGGACGTCCGCCTGCCGCTGGCCGACATCAGCCGGAAGCACTGCCGGTTCCTGTTCCGCGACGGGGCCTGGCTCGTCCTCGACCTCAACAGCTTGAACGGCACCTGGGTCAACGACGAGCAGGTCCACCAGGTCGCCTTGCGCCCCGGCGACGTGCTCCGCGTCGGCACCTACACCTTCCACGTCGAGATCGGCGAGCGCGGCGACGGCGAGCTGGCCGAGCGCATCTTCCGCATCACGCCGCGCGTCGGGCCGGACCTGCGCCGCGCCGGTTGATCGCGTCGCGCCGCTTGGCTACGATGGCGGCATGAACCCCGCGCGCGTCCTCGACCGGGAAGAGTACATCGAGCAGGCGTACTTCTTCCGCATCCTCCGCGAGCGCCTCGCCGCCGGGACGGCGATCCAGGAGGTGCTCGAATCGCTCGACCAGGAGATCCTGTCGAGCACGCGCCTCCCGTTCGCGATCCAGTTCCTGACCGCCGAGGTGAAGCACAGCGGCTTGCTGTCGTCCGGCTTCGCGCGGCTCGGCCACTACTTCACGGCGTTCCAGGCCCTCGTCGTCCGCGGCACCGAGGACGAGCGCAACCGCTTCGCCACGGAGACGGCCCTCATCGCGCTGGAACGCGAGGCGCAGTATCGCGCCGGCGACGTGGGACCGGCGGGGTTGTTCGTCTACCAGTTCGAGGTGCTCGCCCGCAACCGGCTCGGCTACCGCGAGGGGCTCATCGCAATGCAGGCCGACCCGCTCTATTCGGCGGACTGGGCGGCGTTCATCGGCCAGGTGCGCGACGCGATCGGCGTCGTCGATTTCGCCGACCTGCTCTACCTGCGCTCGGACCTGTACGTCCGCGAGCAGCGCCGGCTCGACCCGGAGTACGAGCCGCCGGTGCCGCCGCTCCTGGGCGAGAAGGAAGGGAAGATCGCGCGAGCGAACCGAGGGAAAGACCCGCTCTACCTCTTCGCGGCGTTACAGAGGCAACTCGGCTATCCGGAGGTGCCACGACCCCGGCCGCGCGACGACGCCGCGGCGAAGGTCGAGGCGCTGCAGTTGCGCATCCGCGACCTGGAGCAGCGCCTGCGGCTTGTCGAGAGCGAGGTCAAGGGCAAGGTGGACCTGGGCCAGGTCGGCAAGCCGGAGATCTTCCGCGACGACGGCCCGGTTTGGCAGGTGGGGGAGTGACGATGCGGAGCCCGACGCGCAAGCAAGGGTTCTTCCCGCGGAGGGAAAAGACCCTTGCTTGCGCGTCGGGCTCCGTCGTTCACGCCGACGGCCGCATCGCCTGGAATGCCCGCAGCACGTCGTACAGGTCGCCGGTGACGACGACCTCGTCGTCGAGGAAGTCTTGCAGCCAGAGGAAATTGTTGCGGTGGGCGAGGGTCAAGAGCGGCAGCAGGTCGCGGAGGCTGATGACGACCCCGGGCGGTTGCGGCTCCGGGTCGTTCTGTCCGCGCGGTTCGGAAAAGATCCTCAGGTGTGCGCCCATGCCATTCCCTCCGTGCCGATCGTGAGGCCGACTCTCGGTCCCCTGCCGAGCCCACCGCCCGGTTTCCCCTCCCTAGATCGAACCGGGCCGGCGGCGATCTTCGTCCTTTTTCCGTCACGGCACCGCGGCCCGGCGTTTGCTTCGGCGCGCCGCCGGTGCCGACGGCTGGCTCTTCCCCAGCGGGACGGCTACGATAATCGCGGAAAGTCCCCACGGCGGAAAGGTCCCCGGCCATGACGACGTTCGCGATCCTCGGCGATGGCGGCTGGGGCACCGCCATCGCGCGCCTCCTCGCCGACCGGCCGGAGAACGCCGTCTGGCTCTGGAGCGCCCGCGAGGACTACGGCCGCGTCCTGCAAGAACGCCGCGAGAACGTCCAGTACCTTCCCGGCGTGCCGATCCCGGCGCAGGTCCGCCTGACGTGGCGCATCGACGAGATCACCGCCGCCCGGCCCGACCTGTACGTCGTCGCCATCCCAACGATCTACCTCCGCCCGACGATCGCCGCCGTGGCCGACGACCTCGCCCGGGTTCCGGCTCCGCTGCTCAGCCTGACGAAGGGCCTCGAACGCGAGACGTTCCTCCGGCCGACGCAGATCCTCGGCGACCTGCTCGGCACCGACCGGCTCGCCGTCCTGAGCGGCCCCAGCCACGCCGAGGAGGTCGCCCGCGGCCTGCTCACCAGCGTCGTCGTCGCGAGCCGGGATCTCGACCTGGCCCGGTGGGTGCAGCGCCATTTCGCCCGGGACCACTTCCGCCCGTACACCGGCCTCGACCCGGTCGGCGTCGAACTGGCCGGGGCGCTCAAGAACGTCCTCGGCATCGCCGCCGGCGTCTGCGTCGGCCTCGGCCTGGGCGATAACGCCCTGTCCGCCCTCCTGACTCGCGGCCTGGTCGAGATGGCCCGGTTCGGCGTCGCGCTCGGGGCGGAGCCGGAGACGTTCCACGGCCTGGCCGGCCTCGGCGACGTCATTACGACGTGCATCAGCAAGCACGGCCGCAACCGCGAGGTCGGCCTCCGCCTGGCGCGCGGCGAGTCGCTTGGCCGCATCCAGGCGGAGATGACCCAGGTCGCCGAGGGCATCTACACCGCCCACAGCGTCCACGAGCGGGCCGGCCGCATGGGCATCGCCATGCCGATCGCCGACGAGGTGTACCGCATCCTCTACGAGGGCAAGGACGCCCGCGCCGCCGTCGGCGATCTCATGGTCCGCGAACCGAAGGAGGAACGGGCATGACCGCCCCCTGTGGCGTCGCCCTGAAGGAGTGGGCGACGATCTGCGCGGCCCTGGCCAGCGGTCGGCAGGCGATTTTGCTCCGCAAGGGCGGCCTGATCGAACGGGACGGGACGTTCGCCCTCGAACACGAAACCTTCTGGCTTTACCCGACGTACCTGCATCAGCAGGAGCAGGGCGTCGCCCCGGCGTGGCGGTCGTTCCTGACCGACGCCGAGGCCGACAAGCCGCCGGCCGGCACGGTACGGCTGTCGCTCCTGGCCGAGGTCGCCGCGGCGTGGCACCTGGAAACCCTCGCGGCGGCCGAGGCCCTGGCCGACTGGCACGCCTGGACGGCGGAGACGATCGCCAGCCGGTTCGCCTACCGGCGGCCGGGGTTGACCCTGCTCGCCCTGCGGGTCTGGCGTGCGGAAACGGCACACGCCGTCACCGAGACGGCCGAGCAGGCCGGCTGCCGCAGCTGGGTGCCGCTCGCGGAGCCACTCGCCCCGGGCGAGGCGCTGCCGGTCCTGGAAAATTCGGCCGCCACGGCACTATTTATGCAACTGGCTGCCATCCTTACCGCGACGGGAGGCGCATCTCGACTCTCCACGTCGCTCACCCCGAACCCCTGAGGAGGAGTCCGAGATGAGCGCCGACAAACCCCTCGATTCGGCCGACGCCCCGACGTTCGTCGTCGGCATCGGCGCGTCGGCCGGCGGCCTGGAGGCCCTCGAACGGTTCTTCGAGCAGGTGCCGCCCGACACCGGCATGGCGTTCGTCGTCGTGCAGCACCTGTCGCCGGACTTCAAGAGCCTGACCGACGACATCCTCGCCCGGCGGACCGCCCTGCCGATCCACCGCGTCGAGAACGGCATGGCCGTCCGTCGCGACGCGCTGTACCTCATCCCGCCGAAGAAGGACATGGTCATCGCCGGCGGCCGGCTCCTCCTGACCGACAAGGAGCGCGGCCCGGCCGTCTCGCTGCCGATCGACCACTTCTTCCGGTCGCTCGCCCAGGAGCTCGGCAAGCGCGCCGTCGGCATCGTCCTGAGCGGGACCGGCAGCGACGGGTCGCGCGGCATCCGCGACATCCACGACGCCGGCGGGCTCGTCATCGTCCAGAGCCCGGAGACGTCGAAGTTCGACGGCATGCCGCGCAGCGCCGTCGAGACCGGGACGGTCGATCTCCAGATGTCGCCGGAGGACATCCCCGATGCCCTGCTGCGGCACGCGAACCACCCGCGCGCTCGGCCGGCCCCGGTGCCCGCCCCCGGCGAGGAGCCGGTCGGCCTGGCGGCGATCTTCCACCTCCTCCGCGACCGGTGCGGGATCGACTTCTCGCAGTACCGGGCCGAGACGGTGACGCGCCGCGTCGAGCGCCGCCTCGCCCTGGGCGACTTCCCGTCCGTCGAGGCGTACGCCGACCGGCTCGCGGTCGATCCGGCCGAGCTCGACCGGATGTACAAGGACCTCCTCATCGGCGTGACGAAGTTCTTCCGCGACGAGGAGGCGTTCGCCCGCCTGGAGGCGGAGGTGCTGCCCGGCCTGGTGGAGCGCGTCGCCCGCGGCGACGAGCTGCGCGTCTGGGTCGCCGGCTGCGCGACCGGCGAGGAGGCGTACTCCGTGGCGATCCTCGCCCAGGAGTGCGTCGAGCGCTCCGGCCGGGCCGTCCCGGTCAAGGTCTTCGCGACGGACGCCCACCGCCAGTCGCTGGAGACGGCCGGGGTCGGCGTCTACCCGGACGCCGCCCTCGACGGCGTCGCCGCCGGCCGCCGCGAGCGCTGGTTCTCCCGGGTGGCGAACGGCTGGCAGGTCGTCCCCGAACTGCGCAAGGTGGTCGTCTTCGCGCAGCACAACGTCCTCAAGGACGCTCCGTTTACGAAGCTCGACCTGGTGACGTGCCGCAACCTGCTCATCTACTTCCAGCCGCCGGCCCAGCACAAGGCGATCTCGCTGTTCCACTTCGCCCTCAAGGCGGGCGGGGTGCTCTTCCTCGGCCCGAGCGAGACGGCTGGCGACCTGGCCGACGAGTTCGAGTCGCTCGACGCGCGGTGGAAGCTGTTCCGCAAGCGACGCGACGTCCGCCTGGCGACCGACCTGCGCCTGTCGCCGAGCCTGCCAACCCCGGTCGGCCGGCCGGCCGCCCCGTCCGGTCCCGACGCCCACCTCGTCGGCACCTACGACGCCCTGCTCGACGAGTTCATGCCGGCCGCCCTCCTCGTCAGCGAGGGGCGCGAGGTCGTCCAGGCGTTCGGCGGGGCGAGCCGGTTCCTCCGCCTGCGCGATGGCCGGGTCTCGACCGACCTGCTCGACATGGTCGACCCGGCCCTGCGCACCGCCCTGGCCGGGGCGATCCCGCGCGCGTTCAAGGGCGGCACCCCGGTCGCCTATCGCAACCTGCCGCCGTCCGACGGCGACCCGTCCCGGGCGATCGACGTCACCGTCCGGCCGGTGCGCAACCGGCGCGGCGACGTCGCCCACGTCCTCGTCCAGCTGAGCGAGGTCGAGCGCGTCCAGGCCGCCCCGGCCTCGGCTGACGAGATCGACGCCGGCCAGGCGTCGCGCGACCACGTCAACACCCTGGAGATGGAGCTGCGCCAGACGAAGGAGAACCTCCAGGCGATGATCGAGGAGCTCGAGACGAGCAACGAGGAACTCCAGGCGACGAACGAGGAGCTCGTCGCCGCGAACGAGGAGCTCCAGAGCACGAACGAGGAGCTGCACTCCGTCAACGAGGAGCTGCACACCGTCAACGCGGAGTACCAGCGCAAGATCGTCGAGCTGACCGAGCTGACGACGGACATGAACAACCTCCTGGAGAGCACGGAGATCCACACGATCTTCCTCGACCGGGGCCTGTGCATCCGCAAGTTCACGCCCCCGATCGCGGAGACGTTCAGCCTCCGGCCGCAGGACGTCGGCCGGCCGATCGACAACTTCACCTACTCGATCGACCACGCCGGCCTGCTCGACGACCTTCGCGGCGTCCTCGCCGGCGGCCCGGCGGTCGAGCGCCAGGTGCGCGACCGGCGCGGCCGCTGGTACCTGCTCCGCGTCCTGCCGTACCGGGTCGGCCTCGCCGTCGATGGCGTCGTGCTGACCCTGGTCCAGATCGACAACCTCCTCGAGGCCGAGGCGGCGACGCGGCGCAAGGAGGAGCAGTTGAGCGGCATCCTGCGCAACTCGCCGAACTGGATCTTTATCAAGGATCTCGACGGGCGCTACGTCGTCGCGGACGAGTCGTTCCGCCGCGCGGTCGGCCGCGAGCCGCTCGGCCTGACGGCCCACGACCTATTCCCGCGCGACGTCGCCGACCAGCTCACCGCCGGCGACGCGGCCGTCCTCCGCGACGGGGAGGCCCACCACTCCGAGGTCGTCCTGCACCAGATCGCCGGGCCGCGGACCTACCTCGTCATCAAGTTCCCCATCCGCGACGACGCCGGGCGGATCGTCGGCGTCGGCGGCATCAAGACCGACGTCACCCCGCTCAAGCAGGCCGAGCAGTCCGCTCGCGAGGCGGTCGAGCAGCGCGACCGCTTCCTGGCGATGCTCTCCCACGAGCTGCGCAACCCGCTCGCCGCCGTCCTGAACGCCGCCCGGATGATCGACCGGCTCGGCCCGACCGGGACCGGGTCGGCCGACTGGGTCGGCGTGATCGAGCGCCGGTCGCGCCACATGGCCCGCCTGCTCGACGACCTGCTCGACGTCGTCCGCCTGTCGCGCGACACGATCGAGATCAGGACCCGGACGTTCGACCTCGCCTCGACGGTCGGCGACGTGACCGAGGAGGCGCTGCCGTGGTTCACCGAGCGCCGCCTGGAGCTGATCCAGCGCCGCCCGGACGAGCCGCTCCTAGTCGTGGGCGACCCGACCCGGCTGCAGCAGATCCAGGTCAACCTGCTCCTCAACGCCGCGAAGTACACGCCGCCGGGCGGCCGGGTCTGGCACACCCTCGCCCGGGAGGGCGAGTGGGCCGTCATCCGCGTCAAGGACACCGGGGTCGGCATGCCGCCGGAGATGCTCCAGAAGGTGTTCGAGCTGTTCGTCCAGCTCGACGACGTCGCCGACCGGGCCGGCGGGATCGGCGTCGGCCTGACCCTCGTCCGGGCCGTCGTCGAGATGCACGGCGGCACGGTCGAGGCGCACAGCGGCGGGCTGGGGCAGGGGAGCGAGTTCGTCGTCCGGCTGCCGCTGGGGACCGGGCCGGCGTCGCCGCCGGCCGTGTCGGTGCGGTCGTCGCGCCGGCCGGCGATCCTCGTCGTCGAGGACGACCCGGACATCCGCCAGAGCATGGAGGCGCTGCTCGCCCTGGACGGCTACCCGGTCCGGTCGGTGCCGGACGGCCTGGCCGCCCTGGCCGAGCTCGACCGCGAGGTGCCGGCCGTCGCCCTGATCGACATCGGCCTGCCCGGCCTGAGCGGCTACGACCTGGCGCGGCGCGTCCGGCAGCGCTTCGGGCCGGAGCGGCCGCGACTGGTCGCCCTGACGGGGTACGGCCGGCAGACCGACCGCGAGGCGGCGTTCGCCGCCGGGTTCGACGCCCACCTGACCAAGCCGTTCCACCCGGAGGAACTCGCCGCCGTCCTCGGCGGGCTGACGGCCCCGGCCGAATCCGCGAACTAGGCCCTTGACGTGGCGGCCGGCGTTCGGGTAAGTTTTAACAAGTTTATACCCCAAGACGCCCATCAGGAAAGGACTCCTCCGATGCTGGTCCTCTCGCGCCGGATCGATGAGACGATCGTCTTCCCGAACCTGGGTGTGACGATCCGCCTGCTGCGCATCAAGGGGCAGGTCGCCCAGGTCGGCATCGACGCCCCGCCGCACCTTGCCGTCCTTCGCGGCGAACTGCCATCGACCCAGGCCACGGCCCCGCAGCGGAGCGTGGCCCACGACCTGGCCAACCGGCTGAACCGGGTCACCTTGCACCTGCACCTCCTTCGCCGCCACCAGGAACAGGGCAACGCCCTCGACGCGGCCCGGACGCTCGACGCCGCCCTGGCCGAGCTGGCCGACCTCGACCGGGACTGGCTGGCGAAGCACCTCGACCCCAAGGCGCGGCCGAGTTGCCGGGCTCTGCTCGTCGATGACGACGCCAATGAGCGCGAGCTGCTCGCCGGCCTGCTGCGCATGAACGGGGCGGCCTGCGACACCGTCGGCGATGGCGACGCGGCCCTCGCCTACCTCGCCAGCCACGACCGGCCGGACGTCGTCCTGCTCGACATGGTCATGCCGCGCTGCGACGGGCCGCGCACCCTGGAGCGCATCCGCCACGATCCGCGCCTGGCCGGCCTGCGCGTCTACGGCGTCAGCGGCCTGTCGCCCGAACAGGCCGGCATCGCGACCGGGCCGGGCGGCGTCGACGGCTGGTTCGCCAAGCCGCTCCAGCCGGATCGGCTCTGGCGCGCCCTCGTCGCGCCGATGCCGGCCTGAACCGTTACGAAACCCGGCGTGGACGCCCGTCCGGACGGGCGTCCACGCCGGGTTTTTTCACTTCGTTCTTGACCGACCGAAGCGGTTGGCGGAAGATGACCGATAAGAGAAGGTTTCCCGGAGGCCGTCGGATGAGGCTCCGTCCCGACCGGCGCGCGATCGCGCTGCTGCTGATAGGAATGGCGTCGTGCTTCGTCTACGAAGAAGGACGCAGCCGCGCCCAGCCGGCCCCGGCCGTGACATTGAAATCGGTGACCTACGCTGAGCTAACCGAGGCGGTCCGGGGTTCAAAAGGCAAGGTGGTCCTCGTCGATGTCTGGGCCGAGTACTGACTGCCGTGCAAGAAAGGGTTCCCGCATCTGGTTCAGATGCACAAGGAACTCGCAGACCGCGGCCTGGTCTGCATGTCGGTGACGGTGGACGACCCAGCCGACAAGGAGGCCCTCCAGCGGGCCGAGGCGTTCCTGAAGAAGCAGAACGCGACGCTGGCGAACTTCCTGCTCAACGAGCCCGAAGAGGTCTGGAAGAAGCGCTGGGATACGGAGCTGGTGCCGGTCATCTTCGTGTTCGATCGGCAGGGCAAGCGGGCGGCGAAATTCCCGGTCTCCGGGCCGGACGGCATCGAAGATGTCAAGTACGCGGATATCGAGAAGCTGGTACGGGAGTTGCTTGATCGAAAGCCGTGACGACGCGGCAAGCGGACAGGGGTGGTATCGTTCGGATCGAATCCGTTTGACGGAGGAGTGACCATCATGACCTCGAAGCTCGCAGGGCTGACTGTCTCCGCCCTGGCCTTCGCCCTGCTGGCGGGCGCTGCTCTGGCCGCGGACACCAAGCCGGCGTCGAAGGACATCGCGTCGTTCGGCACCTTCGCGGCTCCCTCGGTGGACGCCGCCAAGGCGCAGGCCGCGGCGTGGCTCAAGAGCGTCGGCAAGACCGACGCCGCCACGACGCAGGCCTTCGAGGCGATCTGGAAGGGCAACCGTCCGCTGCTGGACAAGGTCACCCGCACGCTCGAGCTGGGCGACCCGGCCGCGGCGAAGCTGATGGCCGACATCCGCGACACGGAGACGGCGGCCCCGCAGGAGGTTCCGGCCCTGCTCAAGGACACCAAGGTCGCCGCCTTCCTCCGCAACAACCTCGCCGTCGGCTACGCCCGGGCGCTGATGAACCGCAAGGTCTACGACGAGGCCCTGGAAGTCCTCCGCGTCGTCAAGCCGGAGCAGACGGTCGACCCGGCCGCCTACTTCTTCAGCAAGGCCGTCGCCGAGTTCACCCTGATGAACAAGAAGGAAGCCGACGAGACGATCGCCCGGCTCCTCGACGACGTGGCCGACGCGCCGGAGCGCTACCGCATGGTCGGCGCGCTGATGCACCTGGACATGATGACCTGGCAGGACAAGGACCTCGGCTGGATCAGCCGCAAGATGAACATCGTCAAGGATCGCCTGGAGATCAACCGCGGCGGTAAGAAGACGCAGAAGATCGAGCGAGAGATCCTCGTCCGCCTGGACGAGATCATCAAGGAGATGGAGAACCAGCAGAAGAAGTCGAGCAGCTCCAACGGCGGCAGCTGCCCCAACGGCGGCCCCGGCCAGGGCGGCGGCCCGGCCCAGGGCAACACCCCGTCCGGCCCGGCCAGCGAGAGCGCCCTGCCGAGCGGCATCGCCGGCGGCGTCGCCGACAAGCGCGAGGACAAGAAGCTGGTCCAGGAGTGGGGCAACCTGCCGGAGAAGGAGCGGGCCGCCGCTCAGCAGGATCTCGCCCGCCGCGTCCCGGAGAAGTACCAGGGCGCGATCCGCACCTACACGCAGAACATCAGCAACAAGAGCGGCGGCCAGTAACCGGAGCCGTCGGTAAGCTAACCCGGCCGGGCCCGCCTCGCGCGGGCCCGGCCGGGTTTTTTTTTACCAGGAGCGCAACGCATGGTTCGTACGCTGTCCGTCGCCGTCCTTGCCCTGGCCGTCGTCGGCCTGGCCGCCGCCGAGGAGCTGAAGTCCGGCCCGCAGGCCGGCCAGGACGTGCCGGGGCCGTTCCACCCGCTCAACGTCACCGGCGAGAACGCCAACGAGAAGCACTGCCTGTTCTGCGAGTTCGGCGAGGCCCCCGTGGCGATGATCTTCGCCCGCGAGGCGAGCCCGGCCGTGGTCAAGCTCGCCCAGAAGATCGACGCCGCCGCCAGCAAGGCGAAGGAACTCTGCTCGGCGGTCATCTTCTGCTCCGACGACGCCGCCCTGCCGAAGAAGGCCGCCGAGGCGGCGAAGCAGGCCGGCCTGAAGAAGGTCGTCTTCGCGATCGACAACCCGGCCGGCCCCGACGGCTACAAGGTCGCCAAGGACGCCGACGTGACGGTCGTGCTCTACCTCGACCGCAGCGTGAAGAGTAACTTCGCGTTCAAGAAGGGCGAACTCGGCGACAAGCAGGTCGAGCAGGTCGTCGCGGAGTTGGCGAAGATCCTGCCGAAGTGATGTCCCAACCCTCTACCGCCCCCAAGCCCAGGCACTGCGGTGCCTGGGTTCCGGTCGCCCCGGGGACCGCAGTCCCCGGGCTTGTCGGAGGGCGCGAGGGCATCACCTCACTTCTTCGGCTCCGCGAACAGCAGCAGCCCCAGGCCCTCGGGGCGGATCGCCTCTTCCGGGGCCTCCGCCGGCAGGGACAGCGCCTGGACGCCGACGCCGGGCGTCGTCCGGATGACGTTGCACGCCCAGATCGCGCCGTGGGCGAGGCCGTCGCCGGTCAGGCCCTCCAGCGGGACGGCCAGTTCGACGGTCCAGCCCGCCTCGTCGGCGTGGCGGGCGACGAACCAGCGCGGGTTCCACGCCCGGTCGCCCCAGCAGTCGTCGGCGACGCAGCCGCGTTCGTCCACCTGGAGGTGGTACGCCGTCGCGTAGTCGCGGTCCAGGTCGAGGACGAGGCTGACCCGGTCGTGGGGCCGCAGGTCCTTGTCGTGTTCGCGCGGGGCCGCCGGGCCGGGATACTTGCCGGCCGGCCGGGCGCACTTCACCGCGACGTAGAGGAACTCGGCGTCGTGGGCGACGCGCACCTCGGTCGGGTAGCCGGCGATGTCGCCGGTCGCCGTCTTGAGCGTTGCCGGAGCGGCCGCCTCCCAGCACGGGTCGTCGAGCTTGCCGTCGAGCTTCGGCCGGGCGTCGGCCGCCCGGCTGGTCAGCTGCGGCCGGGGCGATTCTCCCTTGCGGTCGAGCAGCCACAGTTCCATCTGGGCGGCCGCCTTCCACGCCCCCTCCTGCTGCCGAGACGCGACGAGGGCGTAGCCCTTGCGGGCCCCCTCGACGTCGCCGAGGCGGCGCTTGACGCTGAGCAGGGCCATCTGGACGGCCGGGTCGAGGGCGTGCAGCGGGCCGTGGGCGGCGAGCTGCTTCTCCAGGGCGAGAGTGCCCTCGTGCCAGCGGCGGGCCCCGGCCGGGTCGCTCTTGAGCAGGCCCTGGTAGCCCTCGCGCACCGTCTCGGTCTTCGGCACCGGCACCTCGACCTCGCGCCGGGTGCCGGGCGGGGTCGTCTTGATCGTCGTGTCGGTGCCGTTGACGACGCCGGCGTCGGCGGTACCGGCGTGGACGAACTGGCTCGTCTCGTGGCGGCGGCGCGCCTCGCCGCTGGCGTGGTACTGCATCAGCCAGCGGCAGGCGACGACCGTGGCCGGGTGGGCCGGGTAGCGATCGACCGCGAGCTGGTAGACCTCGCGCGCCAGGGCCCACTGCCCGGCCCGGGCGAGCTGGCCGCCGAGCTGGCACGCGGTGCGGGCGGCCAGGTCGCCGGGCAGCTTGTCGAGCATCGGGCCGAGCCGGCCGAGGAGCTTGTTCGCGTCGGTCAGCTCGCCGGCCGGGTTATCGACCAGGGCCTGGAACGTGTTCGCCTGGCGGACGACCTGGCGCAGCTCCTCCGTGTCGGTCGCGCTCGGCTCCAGGGTGCGGCGGGCGAGGCCGCCGCGGGCCAGGTCGATGCCCTGCATCAGGTGGCGGTGCGTCATCGCGTCGCCCGGGCCGCGCAAGAGGCGGTACGCGCGCAGGGCCGGGTAGCGGGCCTCGTCGCCGAGGAGGACGCCGCTCGCCAGGGCGGCCTGGTCGCGGGCGGTCGTGCCGAGCTGCGGCGCGAAGTCGGTCGTGTCGAGGACGACCGGGACGTCCTTGCCGGGCAGGGCGAGGCCGTAGACCTTCGCCGGCCGCCACGGCTCCAGGCCGAGGATCTTGACGTGTTCGGGGTAGACGTCCGGGTCGCCGGCGGCGAGGGCGGCCTGGTCGAGGAGCTTGAGCAACCGCTCCTCCAGGGCCGAGACGCCGGTGACCGGGTGCGGCCCGTCGGCCAGGACGAGGCTCGGCCGCCAGACGCGCAGGGCGAGGACGAGCTGGCCGAGCAGGTGGTCGTTCGCCTTGTCGCCGTGGAGGCGGTCCCACGCGGCGAAGACGCCGTCGATCGCGTTTCCGTTCAGGTGCGACGGCACCGGGAACGCCCAGAGCATCTCGCCGGCCGCCGCGCCGGCGACGCGCGCCCCGGCGGCGATGCGGAACGGCTGGGCCGCCTTCGCCAGGGCGGCGCTGGCCGGGTCCGGCGCGACGAGTTGGAGGGCGACGCTGAGGTAGCCTTCCTCGCCGCCGAGCGTGGCCAGGGTGTCGAGCGGCACGCGCTCCGGCCGGGCGTGGACGGACAGGACGGCGGCCCGCTGGCCGCCGCGGCGCTGCAGCCGCCACGTCGCGCCGCCATCGACGGTCGCCAGGACGGTGCCCAGCTCGCCGACGGCGTAACCGACCTTGTCGTCGAGGAAGAAGACGCCGTTGAGCGGGACGGGATGGCCGGTGCGCTGCACCTGCCACGTCTTGCCAAAGTCCGGGCTGTGCAGCAGGGCGGAGCCGGGTCGGCCGACGGCCCAGACCTTGTCGCCGTGTCCGGCGACGGCGTGCAGGTCCCACGCCGGCCGGACGGATTCGAGGCCCTTCAGCTCGACGAAGCCCCACGTCGTGCCGTGGTCGCCGTCGCTGTGCAGGATCAGGCCGCCCTGGCCGACCGCGAGGCCCTGCTTGCCGTTGAAATAGAGGCCGGTCACGGCCCGGCCGCCGAGCGAATCGACGGCGCTGGCGATGACGCGGCTGTTCTTGACCGTGGCGAGGCGGTTCCACGCCCCGGCGAGGGCGGCCTCGCCGGTCGGGGCGAAGGCCCCGGCCCGCCAGGTGGTCGTCCGCGGGCCGTTGAGCGGGTGCCAGGTCTTGCCGCCGTCCTCGGTGCGGAAGACGCCGGACGGGTGCTGGTCGGAGCCGTCGCCGTAGGCGTAGCCCTCCAGGTCGCGGACGAACCGGACGCCATTCAGGCCGGGCAGCGTGCCGGGCAGGACGCGCTTCCACTCCGCGCCGCCGTCGTGGGTGACGAGCAGGACGCCCTCGCTCTTGCCGCCGGGCAGGTCGATCCGGCCGGCGACCCAGCCGGTGAACGGGTTGACGAAGTGGACGCCGCGCAGGGACGCCCGGACGCCGGTCGGCTGGCGTTCCCAGTTCTTGCCGCCGTCGATCGTGTGCCAGACGACGCCGTCGTCGCCGACGGCCCAGCCCTCGCTCTTATCGACGAACTGGACCGCGTGCAGCGCGGCGTCCTCGAAGGCGGGCTTGCCGGACGCCCCGGCCCAGCCGGCCGGCACGAGCGCCGCCAGGCAAGCGAACAACAGGACACGCATCGACCGCCCTCCTCGAACCGCGGGGTCCCTCCGTCGGGAACGGAGGCGGCCGGGGTATAGCGAAGGGCGGCGGGGGGATCAACGCGGCTTGCGGCGCAGCTACGCCGCGAACCCGGCCGGGGTTTCGGCTGTCTGGTGAAGGAATCGTGGATGTGGGCGGCGGGCCGCATCGGGTCGTGCGGGATGGAGCGCCCGCGCGGGCCTTGCCAGCCGTCCGGTTGAAATCCGGTGCGCGACCGGCCGACAGCCGCTTGACGCTCGGCCCCTACAGGCGGATGATAGAGATGGTAACTGACGAAGTCGGGGACGAGACGGAAGTTCCGTCCGACCCCCGCAAGGACCTCGGATCGGTCGGCTACAATGCAGTGGGACTGGCTCTCGCCGGTCTGGAGGTGAGCTACCGCGACGGCAACGACCTGACGACTCGTTCCCGCGCGGCCGACGTCCGCCTCCCAGACCGGGGAAACCCCGAAGGAGGTACTTTGACGCTCGCCACTCTTCCCACCCCGTCCATCCTGACCACCCCCACGGCGCGCGAGCGGGCCTGCCTGGCCGCCCGGGTCGCCATCGACCATAAAGCGAAGGACATCGTCGTCCTCGACATGCGGGGCATCACCCCGCTCTACGACTACTTCGTCATCGCGTGCGGCAACAGCCGCCGCCAGCTGCACACCCTGGCGGAGGAGATCGACCGCCGCCTGGCCGAGGTCGGCGATCGACGCCTGTCGATCGAGGGCTACGAGGCCAGCAAGTGGATCGTCCAGGACTACGGCGACGTCGTCGTCCACCTGTTCGACCCGGCGACGCGGCAGTATTACGGACTGGAAGACCTCTGGGCCGACGCCACCCGCGTCGACTGGGAGGTCGAGTGAACGAAGCCGGCTTTCGTGGCGGCAGGCTTCCAGCCTGCCGAGGTGCTGACCGGACCGGCAGGCAGGATGCCTGCCGCCACGTCAGACCTACCTACAGGATGCCATGAACCTCCTCCAGAGTGTCCAGCTCGCCGTCGAGCGGGCCGTTACCGGTATTGCCCCCGACCCGGCCGCCGCCGCGGCGCAGGTCAAGCCGACCCAGGACGCGAAGCACGGCGACTACCAGGCGAACTGCGCCCTGGCCCTGCAGAAGGTCGTCGGCGGCTCGCCGCGCGAGATCGCTCAGCGGATCGTCGCCGCCCTCGACCTCGGCGACTGGCTCCAGCCGCCGGAAATCGCCGGCCCCGGCTTCATCAACCTCCGGCTGCGCGACGACTGGCTCGCCGCCCAGGCCCGCAAGATGGCGGCCGACCCGCGGCTGCGCATCGACCTGAGCCCGACGCCGAAGACGTACGTCATCGACTACAGCAGCCCGAACGTCGCCAAGCCGATGCACGTCGGCCACCTGCGCTCGACGATCATCGGCGACGCCCTGGTGCGGATCTTGCGGCACCTCGGCCACAAGGTCGTCGGCGACAACCATCTCGGCGACTGGGGCACCCAGTTCGGCATGATCCTCCACGGGTACAAGAACCTGGCTGATGCCGAGAGGTTCAAGCAGGATCCGGTGCAGGAGCTGGCGCGGCTCTACCTCGAGGTTCGGAGACTCGAGAAAACGTACGACCTGCTGTCGATGGGCCTCCAGCGGTTCGTCGATCGGTCGGCGTTTGCTGACGACCCGCTCTCGGAACTGTACCGGGGCTACCTGGCGGCGTTCCAGGCGAGCCGGACCACGGAAGAAGACGACGAGGAAACCGATCTCCCGAACCCCGTCAAGGACGCGTACCGAAAAGAGACCGCGAAGCTGCACGAAGGTGATGAGGAGAACCTCGCCCTCTGGCGGGAGTTCATGCCGCACACTTACGAGGCATTGAAGCGCGTCTACGCCCGGCTCGGCATTTTGCCGTTCGACCACCAGCACGGCGAGAGCTTCTACCACCCGATGCTCCCCGGTGTCGTCGAGGACCTGCTCGCCAAGGGCATCGCCCAGGAGACAAGGGGCGCGATCGGCATTTTCCTCCGCCCGGAGAAGAAGGACGAGGCCCCGGCCCTGATCCGCAAGCGCGACGGGGCGTTCACCTACACCACGAGCGACCTGGCGACGATCGCCTACCGGGCGAAGGAGTTCGCCCCGGACCACGTCCTGTACGTGGTCGATTTCCGCCAGGGGCAGCACTTCGCCAACCTGTTCGAGATCGCCCGGCGGTGGGGTTTCACGAACGTCTCGTTCGAGCATGTCTCGTTCGGGTCGGTCCTCGACCCGAAGACGAAGCGGCCGATCAAGACGCGCGAGGGCGGCGGCGTGTCGCTGGAGGACCTGCTCGACGGAGCCATCGCCGAGGCGACGAAGGTCTATCGGGCCGGCGTCACCAGGGCGAAGGAACAGGGCCATGAAGTCGTCGAGCTGACGCCGGAGCAGGAGCGGGACCTGGCGACGGTCATCGGCATCGGCGCGGTAAAGTACGCCGACCTGTCACAGAACCGCACCATCGACTACATATTTAGCTGGGAGAAGATGCTGGCCATGAACGGCAACACGGCGACGTACATGCAGTACGCCTACGCCCGGAACCGGAGCATCTTCCGCAGGGGGGACGAGGACGTCGAGGCGTACCGGACCGACCCGCCGCCGGTCGTGATTACCAACGCGTCGGAGCGGGCGCTGGCGCTGCAACTGCTGCGCTTCGAGGACGCCCTCCAGGCGGCGGCGGCGGAGTTCAAGCCGAACCTCGTCACCAGTTATTTGTGGGATCTGGCCAAGGCGTACAGTACCTTCTTCGAGCAGAGCGACGTCCTGAAGGCCGAGACGCCGGAGTTGCGCAAGAGCCGGCTGGTCCTGTGCGACCTGACGGCGCGCGTCATCCAGCAGGGGCTCTGCCTGCTCGGCATCCAGACCGTCGAGCGCATGTGACCCATCGCACGGACGAGGCCGCCATGACGACCGAGACGACGACGGAGAAACCGAAGCAGGGTTTCTGGGAGCGGGCCGCGGAAGGGTGGATGCTCCGCCACCAGCTGCCGGTCAACTTCTGGCTGCACATGGTCGGCATCCCGATGGCCCTGGTCCTCGCCCCGGTCGCGCTGTTCTTCGTCGAGTGGTACTGGGCCGTCGCCCTGTTCGTCGGCGGCTACTTCCTGCAGTGGGTCGGCCACTGCTTCGAGGGGAACGACGTCGGCGAGTGGGCGGCGATCAAGCGCTGGCTCGGCCTGCCCTACGTCGGCATCGCGCCGCGCTGGAACCCCGAAGATCCGAACCGGCTGTGACCCGCCTCGACGACCCCGCCGCGCCATCTCTCCGCACGGCTTGAGTCCGTTTCTCCCGGATTGCCGAAATCGTTGCCCAGGCCCCCCGCCCGACCGGCATTTTTTGCCGGATCGGCAAAACGCGCCTGAATTCCTCGCCGCGAACGGCCGATAACCGGAAAGCGGGAAGAATGCCTGCAGGGCAGCGATCGGGACGGGTCAGTGCCGTGACCCGTCGGGCGCTTCCACGGGGGGAATGCGATGCGACGGAATGCGTGGTGTCTGGGGATCGCCGTCTTGCTGGCCGCCGGGACCGGCTGCCGGCAGCAGGCGTTCCTCACGGTCGATGACTACAAGCTCTACCAGGAGCAGGCCCTCGCCAACCTGTCCGTCGATCCGAACTCGGCCGTCCACCCGCTTCACGAGGCGACCGCCCCGCCGATGACGGTCCTCGACACGAACCGCGAGGTCCGCTTCCTGTCCCTGGCCGAGGCGATCTCGATCGCCCTGGAGCAGGGCAACTGGGGCAACCGCACCCCGCTCGACATCGTCGGCCTGCAAGGGACCGGCGGCGTCGGCGGCCTGGGCGGCAACACGCCGGCCCAGTTCGGCGGCAACCTCGCCGCGAACCGGTCCGACTCGATCCGCGTCATCCGGTTCAACCCGGCCCTGGCCGGCCTGAACCTCGAGCAGTCGCTGACGAAGTTCGACGCCGTCTGGCAGTCGAGCATGACCTGGCAGAACACCGACCGGCCGGTCGGCACAACGCTCGACACGTTCCAGGCCCAGCAGGGCGCGACGAACGCGATCGAGCAGGCGGACGCGACCTTCTCGACGGCGATCCTCAAGCCGTTGCCGACCGGCGGCGTCGCCGGCATCACGTTCAACACGACCTACACGCTGACGAACCTGCCGGCCCGGGTCAACCCGGCGTATCGGCCGACGCTGCAGTTCAACTTCGAGCAGCCCCTCCTGCAGGGCTTCGGCGTCGAGATGAACCAGATCCGGCCGAACCACCCCGGGGCGATCCAGCTCCCGGGCTTGCAGAACCTCGCCCCGACGAACGAGGGCATCCTCATCTCGCGCATCCGCTACGACCAGGAGCGGGCGGCGTTCGAGCGGCAGATCCACGCCATGGTCGGCAACGTCGAGCTGGCGTACTGGAACCTGTACTACGCCTACTGGCAGCTGTTCGCCGTCGAGGCGCTGCTCCGGTTCCGGTTCGAGAGTCTGCGCATCATCGAGACGCGGGCGGCGGCCGGCCTGCGGACGGCGACGGCGGAGCAGGTCGCCCTGGCCCGCGGCCTGTTCGAGCAGTCGCGCGGCGACCGGATCTCCGCCCTGAACACCGTCCTCGTCGCGGAGCGCGACATGCGCTCGCTGTTGCAGTTCCGCATCGACGACGGGACGCGCCTCGTCCCGAGCGACCAGCCGACCCTGGCGGCGTACGTCCCGAACTGGGAGAGCGGCTACGGCGAGGCGATGACCCTCCGGCCGGAGCTGTACCAGGCCCGCCAGGACATCAAGGCCCAGCAGCTCCTGCTCGCCGAGCAGCGCAACCGGCTCATGCCCGACCTGCGCTTCATCGCCCAGTACGACATCAACAGCATCGGCAACCGGCTCGACGGCCCCGACCCGGAGAACGCCCTGCGCAACCTGGCCGACAACCGGTTCAACAACTGGCAGCTCGGCCTGCGCTGGACGATGCCGATCGGGATGCGCTCCGCCCACGCCGACGTCCGCCGCGGCGAGATCCTCCTCGCCCGGGCCTACGAGACGCTGCGCGACTCGGAGTTGAAGATCGAGCGCAACCTCGGCGAGCTGTACCAGCGCGTCATCTCGAACTACGAGCTGATCCGGACGACGCGGACCGCCCGGCTGGCGTTCGCCGAGCAGGTGCGCGTCCGCCAGAAGCTGTTCGACGCCGGCCGGCAGGAGGCGACGATCGAGTTCGTCCTCGACGCCCAGCGCCAGTGGGCCGACGCCCTGGCCCGGGAGTACCGCCAGATCGCCGACTACAACCAGGCCCTCGTCGCCTGGGAGTACGCCAAGGGGACGATCCTCGTCCGGAACAACGTCCAGGTCGCCGAGGCGGCGCTGCCGAACTTCGCCCAGGTGCGGGCCGCCGAGCACGAGCGCGAGAAGGCCGCCGCCCTGAAGCTGCGGGAACACCCGCGGGCCGCCGTGCCGCTGACCGACCCGGCCGCGATCCAGTCCGGGTACGCCCTGCCGGAACTGGGGACGCCGCTGCCGGAGGTGATGAAGGCGATGCCGCTCTTGAAGGAGGTGCCGCCGGTGACCGCCCTGCCGGCCGCCGCCGCCCCGGCGGAAGCGGGCGGCGTCAAGGTCGAGGATCTGCGCCAGCCGGCCCGCCTGCCGGAGACGCTGCCGGCCCCGGGCCGGGTGCCGGCCCCGCCGGAGGGCACCGCCCCGGAGGCGCTGCCGACGCCGGGCCTGATGCGGACCGACCCGGCCGGCCAGCCGATCGCCCAGACGGGCGGCCGGGCCGTCCCCGGCAACCGCTGAGCCACCGGGGGGGAACGGCACTTCCCCTCCGGCAAAACCGGGCCACCGGCGCGACGCTCCCCGTTCGCGACCGGTGCCCGGTTCTTTCCGTGGGGTCGCCGATGCGCCTGCTCGTCTACGAATACTGCTCCGTCCAGTCCGCCGCCGACCCGGCCGGGCTCGCCCTGCTCGACGAGGGCTGGGGCATGCTCCGCGCCCTGGTCGAAGACCTGTCCCAGGCCGGCCATCACCTGGCCGTCCTCGCCAGCCCGGCGCTCGAACCCAGTCTACGGCCCTTTCCGGGGGTCGAGGTCGTCGTCACCGCTCCCGAGAATGATTTGGAGGAACTGTCGCGGTGGGCCCCGCGTGTCGAGGGGTCCCTCGTCGTCGCGCCGGAGTTTCGCGGCCTGCTCGCCGAGCGGGTCGAGGCGGTCCTCGCCGCCGGCGGCCGGGCGCTGAACTGCTCGCCAGCGGCCATCCGGCTCGCCGCCGACAAGCGGCGCGTCGCTGACCACTTCGCCAGCGCGGCGGCGTCGCTTATCGCGTTCCCGGCCACCGAGCCGTGGCGGCCGGACTTCTCCCTGGCGGACCGCCACTGGGCGGCGGCCGTCCTCAAGCCGACCGACGGGGCCGGCTCGCAGGCTACCACCGTCGTCCACTCCGACGCCGACCTACATCGCGCCGTGGCGGGGGCACTCCGCGACGGCTGGCCGGACCTCGTCGTCCAGCCGTACCACGGCGACGTGTCCCCGGCGAGCGTCTGCGTCCTGGCCGGCGAGCAGTCCGTCGTCCTGCCGCCGACCGGGCAGGTGCTGTCGGCGGACGGCCGGTTCCACTACCTCGGGGCGAGCTACCCGCTGCCGCCGGACCAGCGCCGGGCGGCGGCCGACCTGGCCGGGGCGCTGCTGCGCTGGTTCGGCCCCGGCCTGCGCGGCTGGGTCGGCCTCGACGTCGGCCTCGCTGGCGACGACGACGGCCGGGACGACGTCTGCTTCGACGTCAACCCGCGCCTGACGACGTCGTACCTGGCCCTGCGCCAGCGCTGCCGCGGCAACCTGGCCGACGCCCTGGTGCGCGTCGCGCTCGGCGGCCGGTGCCCGCCCTTGGAGTGGGACGAGACGCCGCTGGAGTTCCGGCTCTGAGCCCCCTACACTGACCTCCACACACGCGGAGGTTCCACCATGCGGATGCTGGGCTGGGTCGTCGTCCTTGGGCTGGTTGTTGTCGCGCCGACACGGGCGGCCGACGAGCACGACAAGAAACTCGCCGACTTCTTCGACGCCTTCCTCGAAGCCGAGTTCAAGGAGCGGCCGCTCGAAGCCACCCGCCTCGGCGACCACCGCTTCGACCACCTGCTCGACGACGTGTCGCCGGCCGCCCGCGCGAAGTGGGTCGCCCGCTATCGCAAGGCCCTCGACGACTTGCCGAAGGCGGTCGATTACAAGGCCCTGTCGCGCTCCGGCCAGGTCGATTTCGAGATCTTCCAGAGCCACCTCAGGCGGTCGCTCTGGCTGTTCGAGAACGCCCGCGTCTACGAGAACGACCCGCGCGTCTACAGCGAGTACATCGGCGACAGCGTCTTCCTGCTCTTCGCCCAGTCGACCGAGCCGCGCGAGCGGGCCGTCCAGGCGGCGGCCCAGCGGATCGCGTTCATCCCGCGCGTCGTCGCCGCGGCGAAGGAGAGCCTGAAGAACCCGCCGGTCGCCTACCTCGAGACGGCCATCCGCCAGAACCTCGGCTCGATCGCGTTCTACGAAACGGGCCTGTACCAGCTCGCCGCCGAGACGGCCGCGACGAGCCCGCTCCGGCCGGCGGCCCTCAAGGCGATCGAGGCCCTGAAGGACTACCACATGTTCCTGGAGAAGGACCTCCGCTCCCGGGCGACCGGCGAGTGGCGCATCGGCAAGGAGAAGTTCGCCGAGAAGCTCCAGCTGGAACTCGACGCCGGCGTGACGGCCGAGCAGGTCTTCAAGGACGCCGAGGCGGAGTACGCCCGCGTCCGGGCCGAGATGTACACGATCGCGCGCCAGCTGTGGAGCAAGACCTGCCCCGGCAAGCCGCTGCCGCCCGACGACGTCGATGGCCGCGAGGCGACCATCCGCCAGGTGCTGGCCGTCCTCGCCAAGGACCACGGCAAGCCGGAGACGATCGTCGCCGACGCGAAGGCGTCGGTCGCGGCGCTGAGGAAGTTCCTCGCCGAGAAGGACATCCTGCGGCTGCCGGATCCGGACCGCTGCGACGTGCTCGAGATGCCGGAGTTCCAGCGCGGTAACTCGACGGCGTACCTCAACCCGGCCCCGGCGCTCGACCCGAAGGCGAAGAGCATCTATGCCGTCAGCCCGCCGCCGAAGGACTGGGACGCCCGCAAGGTCGAGAGCTACCTGGAGGAGTACAACCGCTACATGCTCCAGCTGCTGACGATCCACGAGGCGTACCCGGGCCACTACGTCCAATTGGAGTACAGCAACCGCCACCCGTCGAAGCTGCGGCGGGTGCTCTACAACGGCGTCTTCGCCGAGGGGTGGGCGGTCTACACCGAGCAGGTGCTGCTCGACCAGGGCTACGGCGACGGCGACCTCGCCCTGCGGATGCACCAGCTGAAGTTCTACCTCCGGGCGGTGACGAACGCGATCCTCGACCACAAGATGCACTGCGGGAACATGACCGATGACGAGGCGCTGACACTGCTCGTCAAGGGGGCGTTCCAGTCCGAGGGCGAGGCGCTGGGGAAGGTGATCCGGTCGAAGCAGTCGTCGTGCCAGCTGTCGACCTACTTCGTCGGCCGGATGGCGTTCCATCGGCTGCGCCAGGCGGTGCAGCGCGAGCAGGGCGACAAGTTCGACCTGGGCCGGTTCCACGAGGCGGTGCTGGCGAACGGCTCGCCGCCGGTGAAGTACCTGCCGGAACTGACGCGCGAGCGGCTGAAGACGCCGCGGTAACCAACCCGGAGCGCGAGCGACGGACGACCGGGAGCGAAGCGGCCCCGCACCAACCCGGAGCGCGAGCGACGGAAGAGACGGCCGTCGCTTGCGCTCCGGGCTGGTTAGGGGTAGTACTTCCGCACCTGCTCCTCGTCCGGCCGCGTCATCAAGCTCACGCCGACCGCCAGCCCGAGCGCCGCGACGGTGCCCCAGACGATCGGATCGACGCCGAGCAGGTAGAGCGGCGCGAAGCTGTCGTGCGGCTTGACGCCCCAGCCGGGCAGCCAGCCGAACGCGCCGTTCAGCCCCCCGGCCAACCCGGCCGACTCGCCGAGGCTCCACGTGCTCAGCCAGCCGAGGACGTACAGGCCGAACACCGCCAGGAAGCCGCCGAGCATGCCGCTCAGCACGCCCGGCCCGGTCGCCCGCTTCCAGTACAGCGTCAGCAGCATCGGGATCAGGAACGCGCAGCCCTGGCCGGTGCCGGTGAAGACGATGATGTACTGCAAGAACTTCGGCGGGTTGAGCGCCGCCAGGACGACGACGAAGCCGACCAGGGCCGTGATCGTGTAGCTCGTCCGCTTCAGCGTCTCCGGGCTCGCCTTCGGGTTGATCGTCCGTTGGTACAGGTCGCGCACCAGGCTCGACGAGATCATCAGGAGGAACGCCGCCACGGTGGACATGATCGCCGCGTACGGAGCGGCCAGGAGCAGGCCGGCCAGCAGCGGGTGGGCCAGCCGGCGGATCATCGCCGGCATGATGCTGTCCGGCTGGCCCTCCGTGCCGACGTCCTTGAGGTACTCGACCGGGAAGATCGCCCGGGCGCAGATGAAAATGACGATCAGGCACAGGTACGTGATGAGGTAGTACACCGCGACGACGGCGATCGCCTTGCGCAAGCTCGGCGTGTCCTTGAACGACATGAGCCGGACGTGCGTCGCCGGGACGCCGGGGTTGTTCAGGGCCCAGATCAGGTAGAACGAAAACGCCAGGCCGATGGCGAGGAACCCGCCCGGCCCCGGGCCGACGACGAGGTCGCCCTCCGCGCCGTTCGGCGGCGTCATCTTGCTCAGGTGGACCGTCGCGGCGGCGAGGCCGGTCTGGCCATCCTCCGTCGGCGGCACGGCCGACACGGCGAGGATGGCGAGGATCACCACGCCGACGAACATGACCGCCCCCTCGAACACGTCCGTCCACGTCACGGCCCAGAAGCCGCCGTAGGTCGTGTAGGCGACGACGGTGACCGAGAAGATCAGCAGCCCGATCAGGTAGCCGAGATCGACCGGCTCCGCGAGCCAGGGGATCGGCACGCCCTGCGGCGGCAGGCCGAGCGCCTCCTTCATGACGAGGCCGCCGCCCTTGAACTGGGCGACGAGGTTGAACGCCAGGAAGAGCAGGATGAGCAGCGATGCGACGATGCCGAGCACCGGCATGTTGAACCGGTCGCGGAAGACGTCCGGCACGGTGACCGCCCCGGAGATGCGCGCGACCTGGTTGACGCGCTTGCCCATCATCGCCATCGCCAGGAGCGGGACGACCATGTAGCTGGCGATCCACATCGCCATGACCCAGCCGTTGGAGTAGATCAGCGACGGGAAGCCCATGAACGTGCCGCCGCTGATCGCCGTCGCGGCGACGGTCAACGCGAGGACCCACGCCCCGAGGCCGCGGTTGCCGAGGAAGTACTGCTTGACGAAGTCGCCCTTCTCCAGGTAGCGGTGGGCCAGGTAGCCGAACGCCGCGATGCCGACGAGGTACAGCGCGAACGCGACGAGGACCTGGACGCTTTCAATGGTCATGGGGCGTCTCCTCCCGGTCTTCGCCGAGGTCGTCGTCGGGCATCCACCACAGGACGTAGACGACCGTGAACGCCGTGATGAGCAGCCACGGCAGGACGATGCCGTAGGCGACCCAGTCCGGCACGCCGAACGCCACGGCGAGCGGGGCCTCCGGATGGCGGGCCCAGCCCTGGCGGACGAGCCAGTCGTCCGGGCCATGGCGGTAGCCGAGCAGGTAGTAGACGCCGAGAGTCCAGGCGAGCGCCACGACGAAGACGACGCCGCAGACGGCGAGTTCGCGGTAGGCGTTACGCAGGAGCTGGCGGGCCGGGGTGGGATCGGTCATGGGTCGTCCTTCGCGGGGGGTACGGCAGACGATTGTACCGGCCCGCGGGGCGATAGCCAGCGCGTTGCCGCCATTGACGCGCCGCCGGCCGGTCGCTATCCCGACCGGCCGTCAAGGAGGACGCCATGCGCTGGACGTGGATCGCTCTGCCCCTGCTCGCCGCCACCGGCTGCTTCAACGCCATCACGATCGCCCCGACGCGCGTCTCGTCGCCCCTGGAACAGATCACCGTCGTCGAGCCGCAGAAGTTCTTCACCCGGGCCCGGGTCGCGATCATCGACGTCGAGGGGATGATCCTCAACGCCAAGCTCGACGGCGGCCTGTTCACCGCCGGCGAGAACCCGGTCTCGCTCTTCCGCGAGCGGCTCGACCAGGCGGCGAAGGACCACCGCGTCAAGGCGGTCGTCTTGCGCATCAACAGCCCCGGCGGCGGCGTCACGGCCAGCGACGTGATGTACCGCGACCTGTGCCGCTTCCGCGAGCACACCGGCAAGCCGGTCGTCGCCTGCCTGATGGACGTAGCGGCCAGCGGCGGTTACTACCTGGCGATGGGGTGCGACCACGTCATCGCCCACCCGACGACGGTGACCGGCAGCATCGGCGTCATCATGAGCCTGTACAACGCCTACGGCCTGTGCCAGTTGCTCGGCATCACCAGCGAGCCGATCAAGTCCGGCCCGAACAAGGACCTCGGCAACCCGGCCCGGCTGATGACCGAGCCGGAGCGGGCCATCCTCCAGGGCGTCGTCAACCAGTTCTACGACCAGTTCGTCACCGTCGTCGCCCGCGGCCGGCGGATGCCGGAGGAGCAGGTGCGCGTCATCGCCGACGGCCGGATCTACTCCGGCGTCGAGGCGTGCAAGCTCGGCCTGGTCGACAAGGTCGGCTATCTCGAGGACGCCTTCCACACGGCGATGACGCTCGCCGGCGTCGAGGATGCGGCCGTCGTGGCGTACGACCGCGGCCCGGGCTATCGCGGCAGCATCTACGCCGCGCTGCCGCAGCTGCCCGGGGAGATGAAGGTCAAGCTCGACCTGCCGGGGATGCCCGGGGCGGCCGCCCCGTCGGCGGCGGGGTTCTTCTTCCTGTGGGAGCCGGGGGCGCGGTGACGGTGTAATCGTCGGGGCGGGCGTGGTACGATGACCGGGCCATGAGCACCGAAGCCGGCTTCATCCAGGCGCTGCGCGACGACCCGTCCGACGACGAGACGCGGCTCATCTACGCCGACTGGCTCGACGAGCGCGGCGACCCGCGCGGCGAGTTCTTCCGGGTCCAGGTCCGCCTCGCCGACGGCGTCGCCGATCTGGACGAACGCCGCCGGCTGCACCAACGTTCGCGCGACCTGCTCGCCGCGCACGAGGCGCGCTGGCTCGGCCCGCTGGCGAAGCTGTGCGAGAGCGTCTGGTGGCGGCGCGGCCAGCCGGTCGTGACCCTGTCGGCCCGGACGGTGTTGCAGGCGTCGCTCGCCCGGCGGGCGGCCCAGCTGTTCGAGCAGGCCGTCGTCGCCGAGGCGCGCGTCGTCAACGCGCCGCAGAACATCCGGCCGAACCTCGTCGAGAGCCCCGTCTTTCAGCACCTGCCGCACCTCGTCCTCGACGGGCTCGACCTGGACGACTACCACCTCGCCCGGCTGGTGCAGAACCCGCACTTCCGCGGCTTCCGGTCGCTGTCGCTGGCCGGCAACAACCTCGGCCACGTCAGCGTCAACCGCCTGCTGACCAGCCCGGCGGCGGACGGTCTGGTCGCTCTCGACCTGCGCAACAACCGCCTGCACGACGCCAGCTTCTGGGCGATCGCCAACAGCGACCTCGGCGGCCGGCTGCGCGACCTGCGCCTGCACGGCAACCCGCTCGGCCCGATCGGCCTGGCCGGCTACGTCGCCTGGCGGACTCCGCGCCTCGCCGCGTCGCGGAGGGTGAACTCGGTCGGCATGGAGCTGACTTACATCGCGCCGGGGACGTACCTGCGAGGCTCGCCGGACGACGAGCCCGGCCGCTACCCCGACGAGGGGCCGCGCCGGGCGGTGACGATCTCGCGCGGCTTCTACCTCGCCGCGTTCCAGACGACGCAGGACGAGTACCAGCGCGTCACGGGCAGCAACCCGGCCCGGTTCCATCCGGGTAACGGCGGCGGACTGAATCATCCGGTCGAGATGGTCTCCTGGGAGGAGGCCGCCGCGTTCTGCGAGCGGCTGAGCCGGCTGCCGGACGAGGCGGCGGCCGGCCATCGCTACCGGCTGCCCACCGAGGCGGAGTGGGAGTATGCCGCCCGGTGCGGCTGGGACGACGCGCCACTCCCCGACAACCGCACGCCGTCGGCCTGGCTGGCGAACTACGGCGGCTCGCCGGGCCGGACGGTGCCGGTCGGGTCGTACCCGCCGACGCCGTGGGGCCACTACGACCTGGCCGGCAACCTGTGGGATTGGAGCGCCGACTGGTACGGCGACTACCCCGAGGCGGTGGCGGAGCCGGCCGTTGATCCGACCGGACCGGAGACCGGGTCGCAGCGCGTCCTGCGCGGGGCGAGCTGGTACGGCCCGTCGCGCAACCTGCGCTGCGCCTGCCGCGGCAGCGACAGCCCGACGATCCGCGACCACTACTACGGCTTCCGGGTGCTGCTCGAAGTCCCGTGAAGGATCTCCTTTCCGGCCCGGCCGCCCTGGGCTAGAATCCAGCCCAGCGCCGCCTCTCCCGAGTCGCGCCGTCCCGAGAGCGATCCCGCCCGACCCGGTCGGGCCCGTGAGGTAGTCCGATGAGCAACGCACCCGTCCCGCCGGCGGCCCAGCGCACCTTCCTGGGCCATCCGCTCGGGCTGTACGTCCTGTTCTTCACCGAGATGTGGGAACGGTTCTGCTACTACGGCATGCGCGCCCTGCTCATGCTGTACATGATCAACTACTTCAAGTGGTCGCAGAAGGACGCCTCGACGGTGTACAAGGTCTACACCAGCATGGTGTACGTCACGCCGATCCTCGGCGGGTTCCTCGCCGACCGCTACCTCGGCAACCGCTGGGCGGTCGTCATCGGGGCGATCCTGATGGCGATCGGCCAGTTCATGATGGCGTTCGACGAGTACAACATCTTCTTCACCGCCCTGATCTTCCTCATCGTCGGCAACGGCTTCTTCAAGCCGAACATGTCGACCCAGGTCGGCCGGCTCTACCCGGCGAACGACGGCCGGCGCGACGCGGCGTACACGATCTTCTACATGGGCATCAACCTCGGGGCGTTCCTCGCCCCGCTCGCCTGCGGCTGGCTCGCCGACAACACGGTCGGCGGCTACCATTCCGGGTTCGTCCTCGCCGGGTTCGGCATGCTCTTCGCCCTGGTCATCTACCTGCTCGGCCAACCGCTCATCCAGGAGATCGACCCGAACCAGCCCGGCCTGACGCCGCCGCCGGCCGACACGCCTTCGACGCCGGCCGCACCGCCCGCCAGCGACCGGCCGCTGACCGAGGCCGAGGCGAGCCAGACGCCGTCCGCCCTCGGCGGCCTCAACGCCCTCGTCCCGCCGCTGCTCTACCTGCTCGCGTTCGGCCTGCTCGCCTTCGCCCCGGTCTATTACCTGGTGCAGCCGGAGGCCGCCCGGGCCAGCGCCTTCTGGGACGGCCTCATGCTCGCGATCGGCGGCGTCTGCCTCGGCCTGATGGGCTACGTCTGCTCCGACGTCAAGAACGGCGTCCGCGACCGGGTCCTCGCCATCCTCATCCTCGGCGTGTTCGTCATGTTCTTCTGGGGGGCGTTCGAGCAGGCCGGCAACGTCCTCAACGTCTGGGCCGACAAAAACACGAACCGCTACCTCTGGAAGCCGATGGAGGCCCCGCCGCTCTACCCGGAGGTGGCCGAGGAGGCTCCGAAGGCCGCCGGCGACACGACCGAGCCGGTCCGGCCGACGACGTTCGAGCGCTTCGCGACGATGTTCACCCTCAAGCCGGCCAAGGACGACAAGCAGCAGACCTGGGGCGAGTACTTCGAGGGGTTCTTCAACCCGGTCACGACGACGTCGTTCCAGTCGATCAACGCCCTGGCGATCTTCGTCATCGCGCCGATCTTCGCCTGGATGTGGATCGCCCTCGACCGCCGCAAGATGCAGCCGTCCATCCCGATGAAGATGGTCCTCGGCCTGGTGTTCATGTCGATGTCGGTCGCGATCATGATCGAGGGTGCCCGCCAGGAGGACCGCGTCACCCGGACGGGGTTCGCTGACGCCGTCCCGGCCGGTGTCGTCGTCCAGGACGGTGTCGTCGGCCACAAGGACAAGGGCGGCGCGTTCGAGCCGTTCCACGCCGGCCGGCTCACGCTCAAGGACGGCACGCTGACCGCCCTCGGCGTCGTGCCCGACACGGAGCGCGACCGCATCGTCGAGCAGACCGCCCCCGAGGCGTTCCGCAAGGCGCTCGACGAGCTGACCGAGAAGGCGAAGGCAATCGACGGCCAGGGCGTCAAGTCGGCGTCGGTCACCCTGGCCGCGGTGCCGGCCGGCTTCGAGATGAAGTACGCCGGCCTGAAGCGCTCCGAGGTGGCCTGGGACGCCGAGACGAGGACGCTGACCGCGTACCAGCCGCTGCGCGACCGCGAGCGCAAGGGCCTCCTCGTCGCCGCCGGCGAGCCGGGCTTCCGCAAGGCGATCGACACGCTCTACGTCGATTCCGGCACGTTCCGCGTCAGCTCGTGGTGGCTGTTCTGGAGCTACATCCTGGCGACGCTCGGCGAGCTGTGCCTGTCGCCGGTCGGCCTGTCGATGGTGTCGAAGCTCGCCCCGGTCAAGTACGCGACGATGCTCATGGGCGTCTGGCTGCTGACCAGCGCGTTCGGCAACTTCGCCGCCGGGGCGGCCGGCGAGGTGTGGGGCACCGTCGCGCCGTTCACGTTCTTCCTCTACCTGACCGGCATCGTCGCCGCGGCGGCCGTGGTGCTGCTCGTCCTGGTGCCGCTGCTGAACCGCGCCATGCACGGCGTCAAGTAACCGCGGCGCGCCACCCCGACCCCCCAAGCCCGGGCGTTGCAACGCCCGGGCTGCTACCCCCCGAGCGACCCCATGTCCACCGTCCCGACGACTGTGCGCCAGCCCCACCCGCCGGGCCTGTACGTCCTCTTCTTCACGGAGATGTGGGAGCGCTTCAGCTTCTACACGATGGCCGCCGTGTTCATGTACTACCTCCGCGACGCGATGTGGGCGGAGCAGGGGCACACCTGGCTGCGCGACTACGCCAGCCTCATCAACGGCCTGTACATCGGCACGGTCTATTTCAGCCCGTTCTTCGGCGGCATCCTCGCCGACCGGCGGATCGGCTACTTCTGGTCGATCGTCATGGGGTCGGTCTTCTTCTGCGTCGGCCAGTTCCTCCTCGCGATGCCGACCGTCCCGACGCTCTTCCTCGGCCTGCTCGGCCTCGTCATCGGCAACGGCCTGTTCAAGCCGAACATCTCGACCCTCGTCGGCAAGCTCTACCCGCAGGGCGACCCCCGCCGCGACGACGCCTACGTCATCTTCTACATGGGCATCAACATCGGCGCGCTGCTCGCGCCGTTCGTGGCCGGCTACCTGCGCTCGCGCTACGGCTTCCACGCCGCGTTCGCCGCGGCCGGCGTCGGCATGATCATCTGCCTGGCGATCTTCCTCACCTTCCGCCACCTGCTCGTGCTGACCTCCGCCCGCGACACGACCGCCGCGACCGAGCAGGAGCCGGACGCCCCGGCCGACGTGCAGCGCAACCGCAACATCGCCCTGCTGATCATCTTCACGATCGTCGCCCTGTTCTGGATGGCGTTCAAGCAAAACGCCGTCACGCTACCGCTCTGGTTCCAGAACTACACCGACCGCGCGACGCCGGCCGCCCTGCACGGGTCGCCGTTCGTCGACGAGACGAACCGCTACGCGGCCGAACTGAACGCGGTCATCAACCCGTTCTTCGTCATCGCGTTCAGCCCGCTCATGGTGCTCTTCTGGTCCCGGCTGCGGGCGCGCGGGGCGGAGCCGACCACGCCGACGAAGGTCGGCCTGGGAATGGTCTTCGGCGCGGCGGGATTCGCCGTCCTCATGGCCGGCGGCTGGGCCGGAGCCGACGCGGAGTTCGAGCGACAGAAGCCGATCCGGGCCGAGATCCGCCGGCAGCTCGACGAGAAGATCGACGGCGAGTCGAAAGAGAAGGCCGACGTCCGCCGCCGGCAGATCCTCGCCTTGCAGACCGCCCTCGACGCCGGGGCGATGCCGGGACCGAAGGAACTGGATCGCCAGATCGCGGTACTCCAGGCCGAGCCGTCCTCGCCCGAGCGGAACGCCCGGATCGACTTCCTCCACGACATGAAGGAGTTGCAGACCGACGTGTCGAAGGGCCAGGCGACCGAGTTGGTGCAGGTGTCGCCGTGGTTCCTGGTGTGGGCCTACGTGTTCATCACGCTCGGCGAGCTGTGCGTCAGCCCGCTCGGTCTGTCGCTGGTGAGCAAGCTCGCGTCGCGCCACTCGCGCTCCGGCTGGATGGGTGGCTGGTTCGCCGCGACGGCGATCGGCGGCTACCTGTCCGGGCTGATCGGCCAGTTCTGGACGGTGTGGACGCCGAGCCAGTTCTTCGGCGTGCTGACCGGGGCGGTCCTGTTCGCGGCGGTCCTGCTGGTTATCTTCCTGCGGCGGCTCAACGCCGCGATGCCGGCTGCCGGCCCGACGCCGAAGCTGCCCGAGGTGGAGCGAACGCCGCCGGTCCGGCCGGCCGCCACGGGCGACAAGATCACCCGCAAGGGGGACGTCCGAGAATGACGCGCACCAAGTCCTGGACCCTGACCGACGTCCGCAGCGACCTGTGGATCGACTCGTTCGCCGTCGGCAACGACGCGCTACGGCTGCCGACGCCGCACGACTGGTCGGTCCGCAAGCGCACCCTGCGCGGCGGCCTGCGCGACGGCGTCGATCTCGTCGAGATCCACAACGGCGAGCTGGCCGTCACGGTGCTGCCGACGCGCGGCATGGGCCTGTGGCGCGGCGACTACCGCGGCCAGGCCCTCGGCTGGCGCGCCCCGGTGCAGGGGCCGGTGCATCCGAAGTTCGTCGATCGCGACGGCGACGGCGGCCTCGGCTGGCTGGCCGGCTTCGACGAACTGCTCTGCCGCTGCGGCCTCGGCTGGAACGGCCCGCCCGGCACGGACGCCTGGACCGACGCGCGCGGGGCGAGCCGCAAGGCGGAGCTGACGCTGCACGGCCGGGTCGCCAACCTGCCGGCCGAGGTCGTCGAGGTGCGCATCGGCCTCGACCCGCCGTACGAGATCAGCGTCACCGGCGAGGTCGAGGAGGGGTTCCTCTTCTTCGGCCAGCTGCGCCTGACGACGACGTACACGACCGTGCCCGGCTCGAACCGGCTCGTCATCCACGACGTGGTCGAGAACCGCTCCGCCCAGCCGGCGGAGATGCAGCTCCTCTACCACTGCAACCTCGGCCGGCCGTTCCTCGACGCCGGGTCGCGCATCCTCGCCCCGATCAGGGAGATGGCCCCGCTGACGCCGCGCGCCGCGGAGGGGATCGACACCTACGAGACGTACCTCGGCCCGACCGTGGGTTACAGCGAACAGGTCTACGTCTACGACCTCCAGCACGACGCCGAGGGGCGGACACTGGCGGTGCTGGTCGGCCCCGGGGCGACGAAGGCCGTCGCGGTGCGCTTCAACGTCCGCGAGCTGCCGTGCTTCACGGTGTGGAAGAACACGGCCGCGCTGGAGGACGGCTACGTCACCGGCCTGGAGCCGGCGACGAACTACCCGAACTTCCGCGGCTTCGAGCGGAAGCAGGGGCGAGTGAAGCTCCTGCCGCCCGGTGGGAGGTGGGAAGCGCGGTGGGTGCTGGAGGCGGCCGACACGCCGCAGGCGGTCGCCGGCTTGCTTGCCGAGGTGGCGACGCTCCAGGCCCACGGCAAGGCGACGATCCACCGCACGCCGCAGGCGAAGTTCACGCCGGTGTGACCCCTTCGGAGATCGACCATGACCCGCGTCGTCCCGCTCGTGTTCGTCGTGGCCCTCGCTGTGTCGTGGCTGCCGGCCCAGGAGCCGAAGCCCGGCCCGGCCCCGTCGCGCCTGACGAAGCAGCAGCTCGCCCAGGGCTGGATCAGCCTCTTCGACGGCGAGACGCTCTTCGGCTGGCAGCCGGTCGGCGGCTCGAAGTGGAACGTCTTCAAGGGCATCCTCGCCCCCGAGGGCGACAAGGCCGCCACGATCGCGACGACGATGCCGTTCGACAACTACGTCCTCGCGGTCGAGTACCAGACCCGGAACGACGACGTCGAACTGCTCCTCAACGCCGAGGTCGAGGGCGACAAGCTCTCCGCCGCCGCCGGGCCCAAGCTCCAGCCGACCGGGGCCGGCGTCGGCACCGTCACCGCGACGGTGCGCCACGGCAAGGTGGGCCAGGTCTACACGATGATCACCGACCCGCTCGGCATCGGCGGCTCGGCCTCGGCGACCGCTTCGAAGGCTGTCGACAACGCCGCCGGGCCGCAGCCCGGCCTGATCGGCATCCGCGGCACCGGCGTCGTCATCCGGGCGGTCCGCCTCCACCCGCTGGACGCCAAGCCGCTGTTCAACGGCCGGAACCTCGACGGCTGGAAGGTCTTCCCCGGCAAGAAGGGCGAGTTCGCCGTCGGCGAGGGTGGCACCCTCACTGTCAAGAACGGCCCCGGCGACCTGGCGACCGAGAAGGAGTTCTCCGACTTCGTCCTTCAGCTCGAGTGCCGCACCAACGGCAAGCACCTCAACAGCGGCATCTTCTTCCGGGCCTTGCCGGGCGAGTACCAGAAGGGCTACGAGGCCCAGATCCACAACGGCTGGCAGGACAAGGCCAAGACGGTCGAGGTCGATGCGTTCGACCCGATGACGCGCGAGCCGAAGGGCAAGGAGAAGATCGACACCCTGGCGATGGACTTCGGCACCGGGGCGATCTACCGGCGGATCCCGGCCCGGAAGCAGGCCGCCGTCGATGACGAGTGGTTCCATATGACGGTGATCGCCCAGGGCCGCCGCATCGCGACGTGGGTCAACGGCGTCCAGGTCGTCGATTGGGTCGATCCCCGGCCGGAGAAGGACAACCCGCGCGAGGGCTGCCGGCTCGGCAAGGGGGTCATCTCGATCCAGGCCCACGACCCGACGACGGACCTGCTGTTCAAGAACCTCCGCGTCGCCGACCTGGCGAAGAAGGACGCGAAGTAGGTCGGGTTGAGGCCGGCGTCCGGCCGGCCGAAGCCCGACGTGCGGCGATCTCCCCGGCCGTCGGGCTTCGGTCGGCCGGAAGCCGACCTCAACCCGACCTACAGCGCGTAGTAGTCCTCCGGCACCGTCTCGGTCGGCCGCCAATCGATCGCGCCGGCCTCGGCGGCCTTGTAGCTGAGCAGGGTCGCGACGAGGGCCGGCCGGTCGGCGACGGCCGCCCGGCGGCGCGCCCGCCGAAGCCAGAGCAGGGCCCGGCTCGCGTCGAATCGGCCGGCCCGCACCAGGCCGAGCACCAGGGCGAGCAGGTGGCCGCAGACCGCTCCGTGCTGGCCGCCGCACGACCGCAGCCGGACCGACCCGCACGAGAAGCACCCCTCCGCCGTCAGCCGGCAGGTGTTGAGCCGAGTCCGTTCGAACCGGCTGCGCACCACCCCGGCGAGGTGGCCGTCCTCGACCTCGGCAAAGAGCTGCGGTCGTTCCAGGCGCAGCAGAGACTGCGCCGCCTGAAGGCACCGCTCCGGGACGACCGTCGGCAGGCACGCCGCCAGGCCGTCGAAGTCGAGGCCGGCCGGCGTCGTCTCGTCGCCGGCCGGGACGCCCGGTCCGAAATAGACCCACTCCGGCCCCGGCGTGAACCCGGCCGGGAAGACGGTGCCGGCGTTGTAGCGCGTCCGGCCGGCGACGACTCCGGTCAGATCGGCGTCGGTCAGGTCGGCGTCGAACAGCGTCGCCTGGTGCAGGCTCGCCCCGCGGAGTTTCGCCCCGCGCAGGTCGGCCCGGTCGAGGCGGACCTGCACCAGGCGGGCCTCCGAGAGGTTCGCCCCGGCCGCTCGGACGCCGGTCAGGTCCGCGCCGAGGAACCTCGCCCGACGCAGGCTCGCCCCGGTCAGGTCGGCCCGTCGCAGCACGGCGCGGATGAGGTTGGCATCGGCGAGGGTCGCCCGGGCGAAGTTCGCCGCGATGGCGGAGCGCTCGGAAAGGTCGATCCCGGCGAGCCGCGCCCGGGCCAGGTCGGCCCCGTCGAAGCGGCCCTGCTCCTTGCGTTCGGCCTTCGGGAGGGCGTTCCACGCCGCGACGCCGCCGGGTTGACGCAGGGCGAGGGCCCGCTCGCTTACCCGGGCCGCGCTCGCCTCGCGGGCGGCTCGCCGCTGCCGGGCCAGTTCCTTCTCGTCGGGGACCGGCCGGCCGAACAACTCGCACAGGGCCAGGCCGAGCAGCCGGCGCACCTCGGCCGGCCGCTTCACGCCGCGCACGGCGACCGACTCCAGGAGCGGGACGGAGCCCTTCCGCTGGGAGGCCAACTCGGCCAGCGCCGCCGGCCAGCGCAGCGCGCGGAGCTGGCGTGACCTCGGCGTCGTCGTCAGGGCAGTCGAGTAGGTGTAGCACGTCAGCCGGTAGGCGACGGCCCCGGCCGTCGGCGTCGCCAGGGTGAAGGCGACCTCGAACCCGGCCTTGTCGGTCAGGGCGGTCTCGAGCGCCTGGAGTTGGGGCCCGGGGGTATTCGGCGACACGGCGGTTCCTCCGACGGGGGCGGTCTCCTCTCGACAGAGACAATCAACGCCCGGGAGGTTCTCTTTCGTGCGCCGCGTCAGAGGGCGTAGTAGTCCTCCGGCACCGTCTCGGTCGGCCGCCAATCGACCGCGCCGGCCTGGACGCCCTTGTACTTCAGGAGCGTCCCGACGAGGGCCGGCCGATCGACGACCGGCGTCCGGCGGCCGGAGCGGCGCAGCCAGAGGAACGCCCGACCGGCGTCGAGTCGGCCGGCCCGCACCAGGCCGAGCACCAGCGACAGCAGGTGGACGCAGACCGCCCCCTTCTGGCTGGAGCACGACCACAGCCGGGCCGAGCCGCAGCCGAAGCATCCCTCGGCGGTCAGCCGGCAGGTGAAGACGCGGCGCGGGTTTCCCCGGCTTCGGACCACCCCGGTCGCGTGGGTCGCCTCGGTGTCGGCGAAGAGCTGGAGCCGTTCCTCGCGCAACAGGGCGAGCGCCCCCCGGACGCGCGCCGACGGGACGACCTCCGGCAGGCGCGCGAGCAGGGCGTCGAAGTCGAGGGCGGGGCAGGTCGGGTCGTCGCCGGGCGGCAGGCCCGGGCCGACGAAGACCCAGCCGTCCTCCGGCAGGTATCCGGCCGGGAACGCCGTCCCGGCGTTGTAGCGCGTCGCACTGGCGAGGGTCCCGGTCAGGTCGGCGTCGGTCAGGTCGGCGTCGCACACGGTCGCAGCCTGGAGGCTGGCCCGGGCGAGGTTCGCCCCGCGCAGGTCGGCCCGGTCGAGGCGGGCCCGCACCAGCCGGGCCTCGGACAGGTTCGCCCCGGCCAGGTCGGCGTGGCGGAGTGCCGCGTCGGACAGTTTCGCCCCGATGAGGCTTGCCCCGGCCAGCTTGACCCCGACCGCCGACCGGTGGGAGAGGTCGATCCCGTCGAGCCGCGCCCCGGCCAGGTCGGCACCGTCGAACCGTCCCTGGGTCAGACGGTCGCCTATCGGCAGGGCGTTCCACGCCGCGACGCCGCCCGGCTCGCGCAGGGCGGCGACCCGATCGCGCTGCCGGGCCTCGTCCGCCGCCCGGGCGGCCTTCCGCAGCCGGGCCAGTTCCTTCTCGTCCGGGGCGGGCCGGCGGAAGAGTTCGCACAGGGCCCGGCCGAGCAACCGGCGCACCTGGGCAGGGGCCCTGACGCCGTGGACCTCGCTCGTCTCCAGACGAGGGACGGCGTCCGGCTCGTCGTCGGCCAGGTCGAGCAGGGCAGTCGTCCACCGCGCCGCGCGGAGCGAGCGCGTCTGGCCCGATGCGGTCAGCAGCAGGGTCGTGAACGTTCGAGCGCACGCCAGCCGACAGGACAACTCGCCCCGCGTCGGGCTGGTCAGGACGAAGGCCAACGTGACGGTCGGTTTGCCGGACAGGGCGATCTCCAGGTCGCGCAGGTGGGGCCCGGGGCGGTCCTGGTTCGCCAGGGCTTCCTTTAGTCCGACGGCCCGATCGATCACGATGCCGGCCAGCTTCGCGCCGCGGAGCCGGGCCCCGGTAAAGTCGGTGCCATCGACGCGACAGTGGTCGAGGTTGGCCCGGGTCAGGTCGGCGTGACGCAGGTCGGCCCTGGTCAGGTCGCAGCCGGCGAGGTCGGCCCCGCGCAGGTCGGCCCCGGCGAGGCGCGTCCCGCGAAACGAGCACGCCCGCAGCCGGCCCCGGCCGACGAGCCCTTCCGCGTCGAGGCGGTCGAACGTGCCGTGCGCGGCCCCGTCCAGGCGCAGGCCGCGCGCCGAGCGGGCCCCGCGCAGGTCGATCGAAACGGCCCCGACGATGCGGGCCCCGTCGAGGACGGCCCCGGTCCACGTCGCCCCGGCGAGGTCGCAGCCGAGGAAGTCGAACCCGCCCAGGTCGCTGCCGCCCAGGTCCGCGCCGCCGAGGTCGATCTGCACCGGGTCGCCGGGCAGCGGCTGCGCGTCGGCCCACGCCTGGCGTTCGAGCGGCTCGGCGAGCAGGGCGAGGGCCTCGTCGCGCGACGGGATCAGCCAGCGGAGCGGCTCCGGGTAGTAGAAGACTCGCGGGGCGTTGCCGTGCCGGGCGGCGTCGCGTTCGGGGACCGACGGGCCGTCGTCGGCGAGGCGGCCCTCCGCCAGGACGAGGAAATCGATCGGCCGGTCGAGGTCGCCGACGAGGATGCCGCCGAGTTGCTCGACGCGGCGGGCGATCGCGGCGGCCTGGTGCGGTAGGAGGTCGGCATCGATCCAGAACGAACGCCCGGCGACGGACGCGGCGGTGAACGACTGCACGGTAATCCCTCCCGGTGGCGGCATCCCCTCGTCAGAGACAGGGAACGCGCGGGAGGTTCCCGTTCGTGCGCCGCGTCACAGGGCGTAGTAGTCCTCCGGCACCGTCTCGGTCGGCCGCCAATCGACCGTGCCGTCGGCGACGCCCTTGTACTTGAGGAACGTCGCCGTCAGGGCGTCCTTCTCGAACGTCGGCGACTTGCCCTTGGTGAGCTTCATCCACGCCAGTGCCGTCTCCGGGTCGATCGCCCCGCCGCGCGTCAGGCCGAGGATCAGCACCAGGGTGTGCTTGCAGATCCCCGCGCCGAGGGCGGCGCAGCGGTTGAGGCGCTGCGTGCCGCACTCATATTCGCCCTTCGCCGTCAGGCGGCAGGCGTAGAAGCGCTCCTTGCTCGACGGCGATCGGACGACGCCGATCAGGTGGGCGTCGGTCACCTCGGAGAAGAGCTGGAACTTTTCCGCCTTGAGCATCGCGACGGCCTGGCCCACGCGGCGGTGATCCGTCTGCTCGATCACCCTCCGGTGGAACGCGGCAAACGCTTCGGCGTCGGCCGTTGGCGTCGTCGTGGCGGCGGCCTTCTTCTTCGCCGCGCCCTTGACCTTCATCCCGGTGGCGACCGGGTCGAAGCCAGCGGGGAACGTCGTCGCCGCGTCGTAGGCGGCGCGGGTGAAGATCGTTCCGGCGACGGTCGCCCCGGTCAGGTCGGCCCCGGCGAGGTTCGCCATGTGGAGCGTCGCCCCGGTCAGGTCGGCGTTCCGCAGGTTGGCCTTGCGGAGGTTGGCGTACATCAGGTCGGCCTCGCGAAGGTCGGCCGCCTCGAGGTCGGTCTCGGGGAGCTTCCCACACCGGAGGAAGGCGCGGTGCAGGTCGGCCCCCCGGAGGTTCGCCCGCGCCAGGTTGGCGCTTGACAGGTGCGCCCGGCTCAGGTCCGTCCCGGCCAGGTTGATCCGGACGCATTCCGCGTGTCCGAGGTTCACGCCGGCCAGCGAGCAGCCGGACAGATCGACACCGCCGAGGTCGGTTCCGTCACGCTCGACGCGGGGCAGGACATTCCAGAGATCGACGCCGGAGCGGAGTGACTGGAGGATCTCGCTCCGCCGCTCGGCCGCTTCTGCCACCGCGCGGGCCAGGGCCGCCTCGGCCTCCGCCGCCGAGGTGAACGGCTGGCCGAACGCCTCGGCCAGGGCCAGCAGGGGCAAGCTGGCCAGAGCGGCGGCGGCTTCTGGCGGGTGGACGCGAACGGAAGCGAGCGCGACGGTCGCGGTGGCGTAAATGCCCCGCTTCGCCCGGATGCCTTCGAGCACGTCGCCGACCGAACTGCTCCACGAACTCCCCTCGCCGGAGCCGGCTTCCGCGATGATCGTCTTTGTCCGTTCCCAGGTAATTCGCACCTGGCCGGGGTGCAAATCGAGGACGAATCCCAGCCGCCACTTCGCCAGCTCGTCCAGGGCCGCGACCAGGCGGAGCAGGGCCGTGCCGGGCGTCGTCTTCTTGACGACCGTCGCCGGCAGGCCGAACGCCCCGACGAGGTTCGACCCGGTGAAGTCCGCCCCGGTCACCTTCGCCCCCGTGAAGTCCGCCCGGGCCAGGTTCGCGTTGTGGAACGACGCCTTGCCGAGGTTCGCCTTCTGAAAGCTGGCCGCACGGAGGTTCGCGCCGCCGAAGTCCGCCTCGCGCAAATCGGCCCCCTCGAAGTTCGCCTCGGACAGGCCGGCGTCGGCGAACCGGGCCGCGCGCAGTCGGGCGGCCGGCACCGCCATCCGCTTCGCCTCGCACCGGCTGAAGTCCGCCCGCTCGGCGGTCAGGTCGGTCGCCGCCCACGAACCGAGTTTCTCCCCGGCCGACGTCGTCCCGGTCAGGTCGCACCCGACCGAGCGGGTCACGCTGATTCCGTGAAGGTCCATGTCGCGGAAGTCGCACCGCTCCGGCTGGCCGACGAACAGCCGAGCCGGTTGGCGGAGGACGCGGAAGTCCACGTCCCTTGGCGACTTGACCGAGCCCTGGTCGAGGTTCGTGTCGCGCAGGACGACGCCGTCCAGGACGAGGTTCCGCAGCCAGAGGTTGGCAAGGTCGAGCCCGCTCAGGTCGGCTCCGGAAATGTCGATGAGCCACGGGGAGTTGTACGGTGGCAGTAGCGCGTCCCACGCCTTCTCGGTGGCGTTCCCGGACCGGAGGAAGGCGAGCACCTCCTCCGGCGTCGGCAGCAGGAGCGGCGGCAGGTCGGCCTCGTAGAGGGTCGCGATCCGACCGGGCGGCACCTTCGCCGCCTTGCGCTCGGCCGTGGACTTGCCCGGCGTCGCCCGGCGCGACTCGGCCAGGACGAGGTAGTCCAGGGCGGCGTCCACGTCGGCCAGGACGCCGCCGCGGGCGGTCACCCAGCGGGATGTCAGCGGCCGGTCCTTGACGGACGGGTCGAGGTGGACGCGCTTGCCGGCGAGGGGCGAGGGCATGGGCCGTCTCCTCGGTCCGCCACATAGCCACATAGCCCCGGGCTTGCCCGGGGTGCCTTGAAAACGAACACCCCCGGCAAGCCGGGGGCTATGTGCAGGCGGGCCTCACGCCTCGACCGGGACGCGCGGCGTCGTGTCGCCGTCCGGGACGGCGCTCGTGTTCGCCTCGAACCACGCCTCGTCGAAGAGGATGCGCTGCTTCGTCCGCATCGACTTGTTCGCCGTCAGGGCGACGATCGCGTCGGCCATCGCCACCCGGCCGTGGCAGCGCGGCAGGCGGCGGTCCTTCGCGTAGCCCTCGTTCCACATCCGGATGCAGTACGCGAAGTCCTCCATCTCCTCGCGGTAGCCGCGGCTGACCGGGGCGGCCGTGCCAGTGCTGCCGGCCGCCACCGTCCCCGTCGGCGTCGCCGCCGGGCCGCCCCACGTCGACGACGCGTCCAGGGCCGGCTTGTCCCGGCCGGCGTTCGTCACGCCGACCGTCATGCTCTTGACGTTGCCGCCGGCCTTCTTGCGCGGGTCGCGCTCCGTGTAGAGCATCACCGTCTGCTCGCTCTCGACGATCATCGTCCCGCGCGAGCCCATGATGCACTCGCCGTAGTTCTCGAAGCCGTTCGTGCTGATCGACGAGTACGTCACGACGACGATGTCGTTCTTGTCCTGGGCGTAGTTCTTGCCCGGGAACTCGTACGTGACGAAGACGTGGTCGTCCGCGTCGCGGTCGTTGCGGCCCGGGCCGTAGAAGAACTTGCCGCCGGTCGCCGTCACCGAGATCGGGTGGACCTTGCCGAGGAAGATCGAGCACGCGTCGAGCTGGTGGCTGCCCAGCTCGGCCATCAGGCCGCCGCCGGTCGGGTTGTACAGCCGCCAGCGGATCAGCTCCTCGACCGACGTGTAGCCGTACTGCTTCAGCTTCGCCGGGTCGTTCAGGACGTCGTAGTCCTCCTTGAGGATCGCCGGGAACCAGCCGTCGCGCAGGGCCGGGTCGGTGCCGGCGATCGTCGCCGGGGCGGTCGGGTCGGCCTCGAACGGCCAGGTGTTGTTGCGGTGCCACAGGGCCCGGATGTGCTTCACGTCGCCGAGGACGCCGGCGTTGACGACCTCCGTCGCGTGGGCGTACAGCATCGAGTAGTGCCGCTGGTGGCCGACGGAGAGGCACTTGTCCGTCTTGTCGGCGGCCTGGATCATCTGCTTGCACTGCGTGATGTTCCACGCCATGAGCTTCTCGGTCAGCACGTGCTTGCCGGCCTTCATCGCATCGACGGCGACCTTGGCGTGCAGGTGCAGCGGCAGGGCGATGACGACCGCCTCGATCTCCTTGTCGGCGAGGACGTCCTTGTAGTCGGTGTACTGCTTGATGTTGTTCGCCTGCGAGCCGTAGACCTTCTTGAAGCCCTTGCGGAGCGGCACGCGCGGGTCGCCCTCGACGATGCGCCGCAGGTTCGACGGCCGGACGTCGCAGACGGCGACGAACTCGAGGAACTCCGGGTTGTGCTCGCCGACGAGGACGCCGCCCTCGTCGCCGCCGCCGATCAGCGCCGCCTTGACCGGCTTGCCGCCGAGGCTCTGGTAGCCGAAGTAGTACGCCGCCGACGCCGGGACGATCGCCGCCCCGGCGACGGCCATGCTCTTCATGAAGCCGCGCCGGGACAGCCCCTCGGTCGCGCGGGCGAAGTTCTCCTTGCCCGTTTCCTTTTGTTCGGGCGTCACGTCGATCGCCATGGGTCGGCTCCTCGGAGAGAAGGAAGGAAGCGGGTTATTTCTTCGGCGGTTGCTTGACCCGGACCACCGGCACCTGCGGCGTCGGGGCGGCGGCCGGCTCCGTCGTCGTCGTCGGCTCGGTCGCCGGGGTCGGCTCGTCTTCCTTGCGGCCGAACATCCAGTGGAGGAGGCCGTCGATGCCGAGCCACCGGCCGCTCGCGGTGCCGGCCAGGGCGAGCAGGGCCATGAACTCGATCAGGTTCTTGTTGACGTAGATCGGGTTGCCCTCCGTCGCCGGCGGCAGCGGCAGCCACGGGAACGGCGGCGCGCTGAGGAACGTCAGCAGCAGGAACCCCGCCGCCAGGACGCACGCCAGCCGGGTGAACAGGCCGATCAGCAACATCGCCCCCGCCCCGGTGATGACGCAGATCGTCACCAGGTCGAGCGTCTTGATGAACGTCGCCGCCTCCGGCGACTTCGGAATCGTGACCGACTTCTGCGGCTCGGTGAGCATCTCCTCCAGGCCGGCCTTCATCCTGTCGGTCTGGCCCTTCAGGTCGGCGGCGAGCGACCTGCGAAGCTCCTCCACCTCCTTCGGCGGCAGGTTCGACGCCGTCGCCAGCAGGGCGATCCGGTCCGGCGGCCCGGGCGGGTTGTGGTTCCACGCCAGGGCCGTCGCCGCGAGCTGGAAGGCCTGGGCCGGCTCCGCCGTGGCGACGTGGCCGAACAGGGCCGTCGCCCGCGGGCCCTGCACGTCCGCGTCGACCAGCCAGCTCACCGTCTGCGTGCGGGCCCGGTCGAGCAACTTCTCGCCGACCTGCTTCTGCTTGACGTCCTCGATCTTGAGGTTCGTCAGCAGCGCGTCGAAGTACGCCTTCCACTGCTGGTCGAGGGCCGTCGGGAGACCCCCGTTCGGGGCGAGCGTCAGCAGGGTGGGCAGTTCCTTCTCCAGGTCGGCCGGCAGGGCCGGCAGGACGAGGGCGTCGTCCATCTTCTGCCGGACGACGCGGGCCAGGCCCTGGCGCATCTTGTCCGTCTGCTCGTCCACGTCCTTGAACAGGGCCGTCCGCAGCTCGGCCGCCTTCGCCCGGGCAGCGGCGTGGTCGTCCTTGTCCACGTCGCGGAACAGGAGCCAGCGCTTCTTGTCGTACTCGCGCACCTCGGCGAGGGCCTTGCGGAATTCGTCGAGGCGGTACCTCGTCGAGAGGGTCATCTTCGCCTCGGTGTTGCCGACCTTGCGGGTGACCTCCTTCTCGCCGCGGTCGAGCCAGTCGACGTACTCCGCCTTCGCCTGGAGGACGGCCTGCTGGGCGCGTTCGAGGCTCTTCGCGTCGGGGCGGTAGTGGGCGAGGAAGGCGTTGAGGTAGTCGTCCCAGACCTTGCCGAGGGCGACCGGCATCCGGTCGGCCGGCGGCACGGTCGGCGACGACTTGTCGCCCTGGGCGGTCAGGTAGGCGACGATCCGCTCGTCGGGGTTGTCGAGCTGGCCCTGGATCAGGGCGGAGAAGGGCCCGGTCGAGTTGCGGAAGTAGCCCTCGCTGGAAAACGGCCGGTTCGTCACCGTCTCGCCGACCAGGTAGTTGCCGCGGACCTTTTGCAGGCCCTCCATCAGGAACTGCCAGCCGATCGTCAGGCGGAGCAGGACGAGGAAGACCACCGCCCAGAGGCCGATCCGCACCATCGTCTCACCCCTCTCCGCCGGGCAGGTTTCCGAGCCGGACCGGCACATCCGAGCCGTCCGGTAGCAAGATCATACCGACGTCGGGACGCCGGTCGCAATAGTCGCGGGCCGCCTCGACGCCGAGGATGAAGAACGCCGTCGAGAGGGCGTCCGCCTCGGCGGCGGTCGGGGCGGCGACCGAACAGCTGGCGACGCCCTCGGCCGGCCAGCCGGTCCGCGGGTCGAGCACGTGGCCGAGCTTGCGGCCTTCGTGCTCCAGGTAGCGGTACGTCGCCGCCGACGTGCCCAGGGCCCGGTCGCGCAACCACACCCGGGCCAGACGCCGCTCCGGGTCGGCCGGGTGGCTGACGCCGACGCACCAGCCGCGCGGGTCGCCCGGCGGACACCCCCTACCGTACACGCTACTCCGGCCGCCGTGCAACAACGCGGCGCGGATTTTCCATCGGCCAGCCAGCCGTTCGACGAGCCGGTCCAAGGCCCAGCCCTTGCCGACCGCGCCGAGGTTGAACTCGACGCCCGGCGTGTCGACGCGCACCGTCCGCCGCTCGGCGTCGAGGTGGACGTGGCCCATGCCGGACCGCTGCCGCGCGGTCGCCAACTCGTCCTCGGTCGGCACGCGACGCGGCCCTTTGAAGAAGCCCCACGCCTTGACCAACGCACCGGCCGCGACGTCGAACGCCCCGTGCGTCTCGGCGTGCGTCCGGGCGCAGAAGGCGAGCAGGTCGAACAGGTCGGTCTCGATACGGATCGGGCCAGCCGCGGCGGCGGCGTTGAGCTTGCTGACGGCGCTCGTGTCGCGGTACACGGTCAGCCGGGCCTCGATCCGGTCGAGCAGTTCGAAGGCGTCGCGTCCCGCAGCCGTCGCGTCGGGCGTGCCGAGCGGCAGGAGGATTTCCCACTGGGTGGCCATGGCGCGCCAGCCGAGATGGACGAGCGGCGTGTCGGCGGGCGGGGCGGGCGCGTCGAGCGCGTCGAGCAGGGAGGCGGGGTCGAGGAAGGCGCGGCGGTCCATGGCGATTGCTTCTGAGGGGACACAACCTTCCTACCAGCCCGGAGCGCGAGCGACGGCGAAAAGCACCCGTCGCTCGCGCTCCGGGCTGGTAGGTTAACCCCTTCACTCGTCCCCGTGGATCATCGGTTCGAGCTGCTTCGTGTTCCGCTCGACGGCAAGGATGATGGTCCGTTCCTCGATCCCGTCGGCGGACGTGGCGACGCCGGGGATGATCTGGCGCGCGTCGGGCAGGGCGAAGCGCATCGTGAAGGTGCCGTCCGGCCGGAGCTGGACCGGCTTGCCCTGGAGCGTGACGCGGGCGTTCGGCTCGGTCGCCCCGAAGACGATCAACTCGGCGTCGAGCTGGAACCAGAACTGCCGGCTGCGGCCGAGGCCGAACAGGCCGCCGGAGCCGAAGCTCGTCACCGACGGCGAGCCGAGCGGCTTCCGCAGCCGGTCCTCGAAGAGCTGCTTGAGCTCGAGGCTGCTCGCGGTCGGGTCGTAGCCGCCGGACATGGCGTAGATGCGGTCGGCCTTCTTGTGGTCGATGTCGGCCCAGTGGTCATCGACGACGTCGCTGACGCCGGCCCGCGGCGTGTGCGCCACGTTCGACCGGGCCAGGACGTAGAACTTGCCGCTGGGCGTCAGGTAGCCGATGTCGATGCGGTAGGAGCGGGGCGGGTTGGCGACGTCGACGTACCAGTTGTTGCAGCCGCCGTGGATCGGGATGTCGCGGACGATGGTCTCCGACGAGCCGGTCGTGTCCTGGCTGGTGACGTCGAGCAGGCGGAGGATCGGCTTGGCGGAGTGCCACTCCTGGCCGAGGGCGGCCTCGGCCCGCTGGATGGCGTTGCGGGTCAGCTCCCAGTAGCAGTGCAGCCAGTACGGGTCGCGGACCATGACACCGATGCGATCCTTGCCGTAGCCCTCGGGGAGGTCCTTCGGCACGCGGGCGGACAGGTCGCGGGTCGGGACGCCGACGTCGAACTTGCTGCTCTCGACGACTTCTTCCTGCGTGCCGGTCGTGTCGCGGGCGGCGGCGCGCTGGACGGGGGTGCGGACGCGGGCGGCCTTCTTGCCGCGGGTGGCGGCCCGGGTGGCGTTCGGCTTGGCGCGGGAGCGGGTGGGCTTGTCGGCCGGGGCGAGGGCGGCGACGAGTTCGTCCTTCCGCATGGCGTGCCAGCCGGCGACGCCGCGGTCGCGAGCCATGACGGCCAGTTCCTTCTTGGTCCGGGCTTGCAGCTGCTCGCGGGTCATGCGATGGACTCCAGCACCCGCCCGCGCGACCGGGGCGGGAAGCTCACAAGTGGCCGGCGCATCGCATCCGTGCGGAACACCCCCCCGACATCCGTCCGGGAGGCCCTCGGTGGCGAGGGGCAGAGACGCAGGCCAGGGGGCCTGCCTGGGATTGTACGGCGGCCCGCAACGGCCGCGAACCCGCCTGTGGCAGCGCGACGCGAGGGCCAGCCCAACCAATCGACGCGGCGTTCGGACGTAAATTACTGGCGCTACAGCGGTTGGCGGGGCGGTCTCGCGCGACGCAGGGCCGTCTTGGGGCCCGTTTGAGGAACCGGCGGACGGCGGGGCCGGGCGGACGACCGCGGCGGGGACAGGTGGTTGTGGTGGCTTACCGCCGTCCCGGGGTCGCTTCCTTACCCCCTTGTGGGAGTTGATCTTAAAATCCCCACATCGCCGTGTCAACTAATTTTTGTTGCTTTTGGCGTGGCAACGGTTCTCACCCCGAAACCTGCGTAACCCAGGGGCTCCCTGACGCCTCCGTTTCGACTTCGTGAAACTTTCCACGAATTCGGTTGACGGCGGTCCTTCCGTTTCCAGAATAACCCCCGCGAGGTGGTCGATGAGCACCAGCCCCCCCCGGTCGGACGGGCCGAACGACCCCGGCGGTATGCTCCGCCAGGCGGGTCAGGCGTTGACGATCGGTATGGAGCTGGCCGCCCCGACCGTGATCGGCTGGTGGCTTGACACCCAGTTCGGCTCCGCCCCGGTCGGCGTCCTGGTCGGCGGCGCGGTCGGCTTCCTCGTGGTGGTCGTCCACGCCCTCCGGCTGACGCCGAAGGACCGGCCGCCGGAACCCCCGGAGAAGTAGTGGCCGTGAGCGCGCGTGTCGGGTTGCTGGTCGGCGGGACGCTCCTCTTCTGGCTGGTCGCCTGGGGGGTGGGGGCGCTGCTGAACCTCGGCCCGGCCGACGTGTTGTTGCCGCAGACCGCGACAGCGATGGCCCTTTGCCTGGTGCCCGCCGTCGGCACGCTCGTACTGGCCGATCGCGCCGCGCGCACCCAACCGGAGACGGTCGGCATCGCCTTCCTGGCCGGCACGATCGTCCGCATGGGCGTCGTCACCGTCGCCGCCGTGCTGTTGTCCCAGCAGACGGAACTCTTCCGCGGCCGGGATTGGCTTGCCTGGGTTGTCGTCTTCTACCTGTTCGTGCTGGCTCTGGAAACGGCCCTCGTCGTCGCCGGACGGGCGTCTTCCGGAAAAACTCCGGCCGCTTGATGGAGATCGGTGCCGCATGAGCGCTGGACACCACCCGACCCCGCTCGAAGAAGCCGCCGACACCTACGGCTCCTGGCCGATCTTTCACGACCTGTTCGGGATGGAGTTCTCGATCCCGCTGATCGACCTCCACCCGTACGGCATCCCGTTCGCCATCACGCGCTTCATGGTCGTCGAACTGGTCGCCGCGATCATCGTGGCGATGTCGTTCGTCTGGCTGGCGCGGAAGATCCAGAACGGCAACATCGCCCGCGGCACCGGGGCGAACCTGCTGGAGACGCTGCTCCTGTTCGTCCGCGACCAGGTCGTCCGCCCGGTCATGGGCGGGCCGTCGGGCGACTTCATCCTGCCGTACATCTGGACGGTGTTCTTCTTCGTCCTGACGTGCAACCTGCTCGGCATGATCCCGCTCGTCGGCTCGCCGATGGGCTCGATATGGATCACGATGTCGCTGGCGATCTGTAGCCTGGTCCTGATGCACGCCATCCCGATCGCCAAGCTCGGGCTGTGGAACTATATCAAGACGATGTGGATCCCGATCGACGTGCCGGTGGCCGGGGTGCTGATCAGCGCCCTGGTCTTCCTGATCGAGTTCGTCGGGACGTTCATCAAGGGCATCGTGCTCGGCCTGCGTCTCTTCGCGAACATCTTCGTCGGCCACGTCGTGCTCGGGACGATCATCGGCTTCGCCGGCGGGGTGAGCTTCCTGCTGTCGGCCCCCGAGGGGACGTTGTCGGCGTGGTCGTTCACCGGGTTCCTGGTCATGGTGTCGGCCTTCATCGGCGGTGTGTTGCTGAGCATGTTGGAGCTGTTCGTGGCGTTCCTGCAGGCGTACGTGTTCGCCCTGCTGACGGCCCTGTTCATCGGCCTGCCGCTGGCGCACCACGCCGAGCACGAGGCGGCGCACGGCCACCACGACGACCACGGGCACGAGCCCGGCCACGGCCCGGCCCACGCGCATTAACGAAACGAGTCGTTCGAGTCCCTACGAAAAGATCAACCGCGTAACGGAGCGATGAGTCCCATGAAGCTGTGGCAAGTGCTGGTCCTGGTGGTCCTGGTCGTCCTGGTCGATCCGTCGGTGCTGCTCGCGGCGACGGACCTCAACTGGGGCAACGGCATCGGCGCGGGCGTCGGGGCGGGCCTGGTCGTCGTCGGGGCCGGCATCGGCCTGGGCATGATCGGCGGGTCGATGGTCGAGAGCATGGCCCGCCAGCCGGAGAAGGCTGGCACGATCCAGACGGGTGCGATCATCATCGCCGCCCTCCTCGAGGGCCTGGCGTTCGCCGCCCTGCTGCTGGTCAACCTGGCCCTGCTCGGCAAGATCGGCGCCCCGTGACCCCGGTGCGGCCCACACGCCCGGGCGTTGCAACGCCCGGGTTCCGTCCCGATTTCATTCCCCGGATCGACGAGGCGGGTATGAACTGGCTGCGTGTCGGACTGGTAGCACTGGCGGTACTGCTCGTCGCCGGTGGCGTCGTGCTGGCGGCCCCGGCCAGCGGCGAGGCGGGCAAGGCGGAGACGCCGCACCCGTCCGGCCCGCCGCCGTTCAAGGGCACCCTCGACGTCGCCATCTGGACGATCCTCGTCTTCCTGTCCCTGTTCTTCATCCTCCGGGCCTACGCCTGGGGACCGATCCAGGAGGCGCTCGCCAAGCGAGAGCGCGACGCCGTCGCCGCCGCCGAGGCGGCCGAGCTGGCCCGCCAGGAGGCGGTCCTGCTCCGGCAGCAGTTCGCCAAGGAGAAGGACGAGACGTCGCGCCAGGTCGCCGAGCTGATCGCCGAGGCCCGCCGCGACGCCCAGCAGGTCGCCGAGGACCTCAAGCGTCAGGCCCTGGCCGAGATCGCCACCGAGCGCGAGCGGCTGCTCCGCGAGGTCGGCACCGCCCGCGACCAGGCCCTGCAAGAGATCTGGCAGAAGGCGGCCACCCTCGCGACGCAGGTGTCGTCCCGCATCCTGCCGCGCGAGCTGAGCGACGCCGACCAGCGCCGCCTGGTCGAGCTGGCCCTGAACGACCTGCAAGCGCAAGGCGACGACCTGCGGACCCTGCTGGCGAGCCGAGACACATGAACGCGCTGACCCATCTGCAACGCCCCGCCGGCGACGTCGACTCCGAGCGGGCCGCGACGATCTACGCCACGGCCCTGCTCAACGTCGCCCAGGAGCAGAACCAGGCGGTCGAGGTGTTTCAGGACCTGCAACACCTCATGGACGACGTCCTGGCCAAGAAGCCGGAGGTCGCCGAGTTCTTCCTGTCCGCCGCCGTCGGCCGGGACCGGAAGGCCGAGGTGCTCGAGAAGGCGTTCGGGCCGGAGCACGTCCACCCGCTCCTGGCCCAGTTCCTCCTCGTCCTGAACGACCACGACCGGCTCGACCTGCTCGGGGCGGTCCTGATCCAGGGCCAACGAATCTACCTGCGGCGCGGCAACAAGTTCCTCGTCGACGTCGCCTCGGCGGTGCCGCTGACCGAGCCGGAGCAGGAGCGCGTCAAGGCGCTGCTCACCAAGATCACCGGGGCCGAGCCGGTCCTGTATTACCGCGTCGATCCCGACCTGGTCGGCGGCCTGCTCATCCGCACGGGCAGCTGGCTCTTCGACGGCAGCGTGCGGGGCCGGCTGCGGACGTTGCGCGAAATTCTCTTCGAGAGGCAGCCATGACGCTCAAAGCGAACGAGATCGTATCGATCCTGGAAAAGGAGATCGGCGGGGCGGCCGACAAGGCCGAGGCCCGCGAGGTCGGCCGGGTCCTCGAGGTCGGCGACGGCATCGCCCGCGTGTACGGCCTGGCCGGCGTCATGGCCGGCGAGATGGTCGAGTTCACCCGGGCGAAGGTGCGCGGCCTGGCGTTCAACCTCGAAGAGAACTCGGTCGGCATCATCATCCTCGGCGACTACCTCGGCATCGAGGAGGGCGACGAGGTCGTCTCGACCGGCGACCTGCTCGCCGTCCCGTGCGGCGAGGCGTTGCTCGGCCGGGTCGTCGACCCGCTCGGCAACCCGCTCGACGGCAAGGGGCCGATCGTCACGAAGCACTCCCGCCCGGTCGAGTCGCCCGCCCCGGGCGTCGCCGACCGGCAGCCGGTCAAGCAGCCGCTCCAGACCGGCATCAAGGCCATCGACGCCATGACGCCGGTCGGCCGCGGCCAGCGCGAGCTGATCATCGGCGACCGCAAGACCGGCAAGACGGCGATCGCCATCGACGCGATCATCAACCAGAAGAAAGAAAACGTCATCTGCGTCTACGTGGCGATCGGCCAGAAGGAAGCGACCGTCGCCCGCATCGTCGAGGACCTGCGCCGCAACGGCGCGATGGACTACACGATCGTCGTGTCCGCGTCGTCGGCGTCGCCGGCCCCGCTGCAGTACATCGCCCCGTACGCCGGCTGCGCGATGGCCGAGTACTTCATGTACGCCGAGGGCCGCGACACGCTGTGCGTGTATGACGACCTGTCCAAGCAGGCCGCCGCGTACCGCCAGCTGTCGCTGCTGATGCGGCGTCCGCCGGGCCGCGAGGCGTTCCCGGGCGACATCTTCTACGCCCACTCGCGCCTGTTGGAGCGCTCCTGCAAGGTCGCCGAGCGTTACGTCATCGTGCCGGAGTCGGCCGACGTGGCGAAGGTGACCGAGGACTGGTCCGTCGTCCGCACGGCCGACAACAAGCCGGTCGTCTACGTCGGCGTCCCGGGGGCGCACGAGGCGAAGGAGGAGGTCAAGAAGCGGCCCGGCCACAAGGTCGCGAAGGTGCCCAGCTCGGGCGGGTCGCTGACGGCCCTGCCGATCATCGAGACGCTCGAGGGCGAGGTGTCGGCGTACATCCCGACGAACGTCATCTCGATCACCGACGGCCAGATCTACCTCCAGCCCGACCTGTTCTACGCCGGCGTCCGGCCGGCCATCGACGTCGGCATCTCGGTGTCGCGCGTCGGCGGCAACGCCCAGATCAAGGCGATGAAGTCGATCGCCGGCGGCCTGCGGCTCGACCTCGCCGCCTTCCGCGCCCTGGAGGCGTTCGCCCAGCTCGGCACCGAACTCGACCCGGTCACGCAGCGCGACCTCGACCGCGGCTACCGCATGGTCGAGATCCTCAAGCAGGGCCTGTTCAAGCCGATGGACGTGATCGACCAGGTCATGATCCTCTTCGCCGGCAACAAGGGCCACCTCGACAAGGTCGACGTCAAGCACGTCGCCGCGTGGGAGGAGCAGTTCCTCCGCTTCATGCGCGAGCAGAAGGCGGAGGTGCGGGCCCTGCTGGAGAAGCACAAGGACATCACCTTCGCGCTGGAGAAGAAGAAGGTGAAGGAGATGGTCGAGGGCAAGGAGGTCGAGAAGGAGGTCGTCGTCAAGTCGGTCGCCGACGAGCTGACGGCGGCGATCAAGGCGTTCCAGCCGCAGTTCAAGGCCCCGACGATCTGAGGCGGACATGGCGAAAACACGCGAACTCGTCAAGCGCCGCAAGGCGATCCGCAACATCCGCAAGATCACGCGGACGATGGAGCTGATCGCGACGGCCCAGTTCAAGAAGGCGATGGACCGCGCCGTCCAGGCCGGGGCGTACACGCGCAAGCTCGCCGAGCTGGCCGCCGACCTCAGCGCGACGGTGACCGACATCCAGCACCCGCTGCTGCAGCCGCGCGAGAAGATCAAGCGGTCGCTGCTGCTGGTGCTGACGTCGAACCGCGGCCTGTGCGGCGGCTACAACGCCGGCGTCCTCCGCGAGGCGAACACGGCCATTCGCCGCGCCCGCCAGGAGGGCTACGCCCTCGACCTGGAGGTCTCTGGCAAGCGCGGCATCAACTTCTTCCGCTTCGCTGGCGTCAAGCCGACGAACACGTTCACCCACTTCACCGAGAAGGTGACGTTCGCCCAGGTCGACGAGCTGGCGACGCGCTACCTGAAGCTGTACTCCGACGGCGTCATCGACCAGGTCGAGGTGGCGTACGTCGAGTTCTTCAGCGCCGGCCGGCAGGTGCCGACGGTCAAGACGCTCCTGCCGCTGACGAAGGTCGATGCGGCCCCGGCCCCGACGAAGGCGACCCCGACGCCGACCCCAACCCCGTCGGCCGGCCAGGCGGTGTACGAGTTCCTGCCCGGGGCGGAGGAGATCCTCGCCGAGATCCTGCCGACGTCGTTCCGGGCCCAGCTGTTCAAGGCCTTCCTCGACGCGGCGGTCAGCGAGCAGATCGCCCGCCGGGTGACGATGAAGGCGGCGACGGAGAGCGCCGACGAGATGATCCGGTCCATCTCGCAGCAGTACAACCGCGCCCGCCAGGCGCAGATCACCAAGGAGATCGCCGAGGTCATCGCCGGGTCCGAGGCGCTGAGCTGATCGGCTTTCGCAGACACGAACGAACGCGGAGCATCCACGCATGGCCAGTCCGACCGCCGCCGCGACGAAGTCCGGCAAGATCGTGCAGATCATCGGCTCCACGTTCGACGTGGAGTTCCCCGAGGGCCACCTGCCCGAGATCTACAACGCCGTCAAGATCGACACCGAGTACAAGGGCGTCCGCCTCAAGCTGACCGGCGAGGTGCAGCAGCACCTCGGCGGCAACCGGGCCCGCTGCGTCGCCCTCGGCTCGACGGACGGCCTCGTCCGCGGCATGGCCGCCCTCGACACCGGCGCGCCGGTCCAGGTCCCGGTCGGCGAGGGCGTCCTCGGCCGGGTGTTCAATCTGCTCGGCGAGCCGATCGACGGCCGCGGCCCGATCAACGCGACCGAGACGCGGCCGATCCACCGCGACCCGCCGGCGTTCTCCGACCTGTCGCCGAAGACGGAGATCTTCGAGACCGGCATCAAGGTCATCGACTTGCTGACCCCGCTCGTCCGCGGCGGCAAGGCCGGCCTGTTCGGCGGGGCCGGCCTCGGCAAGACGGTCATCCTCCAGGAGCTGATCGCCCGCATCGCCAGCAAGCACGGCGGCTACTCCGTCTTCGCCGGCGTCGGCGAGCGGACGCGCGAAGGCAACGACCTCTGGCTGGAAATGCAGGAGACCGAGATCGGCAAGACCGGCCGGTCGGTCCTCACGCAGACGGCGATGGTCTTCGGCCAGATGAACGAGCCGCCGGGTGCCCGCCTGCGGGTCGCCCTGTCGGCCCTGACGATGTGCGAGTGGTTCCGCGACCAGACTGGCAAGGATACGCTCCTGTTCGTCGATAACATCTTCCGCTTCTCGCAGGCCGGCTCCGAGGTGTCCGCCCTCCTCGGCCGTATGCCGAGCGCCGTCGGTTACCAGCCGACCCTGGCGACGGAGATGGGCCAGCTCCAGGAGCGCATCACCAGCACGACGGCCGGTGCCATCACGTCGGTGCAGGCGGTGTACGTCCCGGCCGACGACCCGACCGACCCGGCCCCGGCGAACGCCTTCCAGCACCTCGACGCGTTCATCTACCTGGAGCGGAAGATCGCCGAGAAGGGCATCTACCCGGCGGTCGATCCGCTCGCGTCGTACTCGAACATCCTCCAGCCGGCGGTGGTCGGCGACGAGCACTACAACGTCGCCAAGAAGGTGCAGCAGATCCTCCAGCGCTACCGCGAACTGCAGGACATCATCGCCATCCTCGGCATCGAAGAGTTGAGCGAGGAAGACAAGCGCGTCGTGGCCCGGGCCCGTCGCATCGAGAAGTTCCTGTCGCAGCCGTTCATCGTCGCCGAGTCGTTCACGAACAAGCAGGGCCGCTACACGCCGATCGGCGAGACGGTGCGCAGCTTCAAGGAGCTGTGCGACGGCAAGTGGGACGACCTGCCGGAGAACGCCTTCCTCTACGTCGGCGGCATCGACGAGGCGGTCGAGCAGGCCAAGAAGCTGACCGAAGGGAAGTGAGCGCCATGGCCACCGCGACCGGGAAGAAGCTGCGCGTCGTCGTCGTCACGCCGGAGCGGGCAGTCGTGGACGCCGTCGTCGATCACGTCGCCGTGCCGCTGTACGACGGCGAAATCGGCATCCTGCCCGGCCGGCAGGCGCTCGTCGCCCGCCTCGGCGCGGGCGAACTGCGGCTCGGCACGGGCGACCGGGCCCCGGGGTACTTCGTCTCCGGCGGCTTCGTCCAGGTGCGCGACGACGTCGTGACGCTCCTGACGACGCAGGCCATCCCGCGGCACCAGCTCGACCGGGCGAAGGCCCAGGCGGCGTTGGAGAAGGCGCTGGCCGACACGTCCGGGACGCCGGATGAACGCACCGAGCGGGCTGACAGCGCCCGGGCGATGCTTCGGCTGGCGGCGTCGAACCGGCCGATCCCGACGGAAGTGCCGCCTCCCGTAGTGTGATCCGCCGATCCGAGCCGGAAGCGTCAGCGACGGCCTTCACCACCCGTCGCTGACGCTTCCGGCTCGGATCGTTACCCCACCTCCCCCACCAGCACCAGCAGCGCGTGCGACGCGACGTTGTACCGGATGCCGGCCGGCACGACCGGGCCATCGTCGTCGGTGGTCAGGATGTCGTTCGGTGCGGCGAGGGCCGTGTCGATGACGCGCCGCCACGGCCGGCCCTGCGGGGCGGGCGGGATCGTGAACCAGAGCGGGGCCGTCCAGGCGTTGAACGCGACGTAAATATCCCGATCCGGCTCGCGGCCGGTGCGCCGGCCGTCCAGGGCCAGGGCGATCGCGTGCGAGTTGTTGCCGAAGTCCGGCTTGAACGGCTGCGTCCCGTGCCAGGTGACGGCGTTGTCGTCGAGGAATCGCTGGCGGCGCAGGGCCGGGTGCCGCTTGCGGAAGGCGATCATTTCGCGCGTGAACCGCAGGAAGTCGGCGTTGGTTTGGGCCAGGTCCCAGTCGAGCCAGCTGAGGGCGTTGTCCTGGCACCAGGCGTTGTTGTTGCCCAGCTGCGTGCGCAGGAATTCATCGCCGCTCAGGAGCATCGGAACGCCCTGCGACAGCATCAGCGTCGCCATGAGGTTGCGGGCCTGCCGCAGGCGCAAGCCGTTGACTTCCGGGTCGCTGGTCGGCCCTTCGACGCCGCAGTTCCAGCTCCAGTTGTCGTTGCTGCCGTCCTGGTTGGCTTCACCGTTGGCTTCGTTGTGTTTGTGGTTGTAACTGACGAGGTCCCAGAGGGTGAACCCGTCGTGGCAGGTGACGAAGTTGATCGAGTGTCGCGGCTTCCGGCCGGTCGCCTGGTAGAGGTCGGACGAGCCGCAGACGCGCGTGGCGAAGCTGGCGGCGGTGCCGGGGTCGCCCTTCCAGAACCGGCGTACGTCGTCGCGGTACTTGCCGTTCCACTCCGACCAGCGCCGGCCGTACGGGAACCGGCCGACCTGGTACAGGCCGCCGGCGTCCCACGGCTCGGCGATCAGCTTCGTGTCGGCCAGGACGCCGTCCTCGGCGATCATCTCGATCACCGGCGGCTGCATCATCACCTGGCCGGTCTCGTCCCGGCCCATGATGCTCGCCAGGTCGAAGCGCAGGCCGTCGATGTGCATGTCGGCGACCCAGAAGCGCAGGCAGTCGACGATCATGGTGCGCACGGTCGGGTGGTTGCAGTTGACCGTGTTGCCGCAGCCGGTGAAATTCAGGTAGCGCCCGTCCGGGCCGAGCATATAATAAAGGTCGTTGTCCAGGCCGCGGAAGCAGTACGTCCGGCCGCGGTGGTCCCCCTCGCCGGTGTGGTTGAAGACGACGTCCAGGTAGACCTCGAGTCCGGCCTGGTGGAACGCCCGCACCATCTCGCGGAACTCGTTGACCTGGCCGTGCTCCGGCCCGCTGGCGGCGTAGGCCGCCTTCGGGGCGGCGAACGAGATGCTGTTGTAGCCCCAGAAGTTGCGCAGCGGCTCGCCGGTGAACGGGTTCGTGAACGGGCAGTCGCACTCGTCGAACTCGTGGATCGGCAGCAGCTCGACGGCGGTGACGCCGAGGTCCTTCAGGTACGGGATCTTTTCGATCAGGCCGAGGAACGTACCCGGGTGGGCGACGAGCGACGTCGGGTGGGCGGAGAAGCCGCGGACGTGCAGCTCGTAGACGATCGAGTCCTCCAACGGCGTCAGCGGCGGGACGTCCTCACGCCAGTTGTACGACCGGCGGAGGAAGACGCTGCGGCGGGTGGTGTGGTACGGGTGCGGGTCTTCCTCCCGGCCCCAGACGCCGCCGCCGGTCAGGCCGGTGCCCATCGGGTCGAGCAGGACGACCGACGGGTCGTAGCGGTGCCGACGGCCGTGCGGCCCCTCGACTCGCCAGCCGTAGCTGAAGACCTCCGGCAGGCCGCGGACGAGGATGTGCCAGTGGTCGCCGGTCCGGTGCAGGTGCGGGTCGAGGACGATTTCGGCCAGTTGCTGCTTGCCGTCGAGGTCGAACAGGGCCAAAGTAACGGCGGTGCCGTGTCGGGTCAGCAGGGCGAAGTTGACCCCGTCCGGGACGAGGGTCGCCCCCAGGGGGAGGCTCTTGCCGCGCGCGATCGGGAAAGACTCCATGCCGGCCGGACCTCCAGGACAGGCGGATGCTCGTCCCCGAGAAGGTACGGGGCGGGGCGGATCGGCGACAAGAGGGAACCCCGGCCGGGTCGGCCGCGTCGAAGGGGAGAAAGCGCGAGGAAGCGACTAGATTTTTCTCGGCGGGCTGGTACAATACTTACGAAATCAACGCTAACTCACCCAGCCTATCCCCTGAGAGCACTTTACATTCGTCCCCACAACACCTGGGATTACCCAGGGATCAGGTGACGCTCGGCGATCTCCGGGTAGCGACAATCCACACGAGTAGCATGGATCTGACCGGACTGGGTTAATCGCGTTTTTCGTTTCGTTCCCGAGCCGTTCGGGGCCGGCCGCGGCGCGTTCGCCGCGATTCGCTGGCAGTCCGATGTCATCGGGAGCGTCCCCTTAACTTTCGTTCAACTTCCTTGGAGGAGACAACATGGCCGTCGCTCGTGGCGACGATGGCGCGGGGAACGTGACACGGCGTCGCCCCCCGGTGCGTAGGCCCCCCGAGCCGGCCGGATCGGGCGGCCCGGGGCAAGGCCCCGCCACCACCCCGCCGCCGGCCACCTCTGCCGCCATCCCGCGCGGCCCGGGCCTTCGCCTGGACGACCTCTACCGCCTGCCGATGCCGAAGCTGTTCCAGCTCGCCGAGCGCGAGGGGATCATGGAGCACACCGGCATGTCGCGCGCCCAGCTCATCGTCGCCGTCGTCCGGCGGCAGATCGAGCGCCAGGAGGCCGTCCGCGGCTCCGGCACGCTCGAGGTCCTGCCGGACGGCTACGGCTTCCTGCGGAGCGCCGCGCACAACTACCTCGCCTCGCCGGAGGACATCTACGTCTCGCCGTCGCAGATCCGCCGGCTCGGGCTGCGCACCGGCCTGGTCGTCGAGGGGCCGATCCGCCTGCCGATCGAGGGGCAGGAGAACTTCGCCCTGATGCAGGTCGAGCTGGTCAACAACCGGCCGCCGGAAGAGAAGTCCCGCCCGACGACGTTCGACGACCTGACCCCGCTCCACCCGAACGGCCGGCTCAAACTCGAGTCCGACCCGACCGACCTGGCGACGCGCGTCATCGACCTCGTCACGCCGATCGGCAAGGGCCAGCGCGGCCTGATCGTCTCGCCGCCGCGCGCCGGCAAGACCGTCCTGCTGGCGAAGATCGCCCAGGCGATCAAGAAGAACCACCCGGAGTGCTACCTCATCGTCCTGCTCATCGACGAGCGGCCGGAGGAAGTGACCGAGATGGTGCGCAACGTCGCCGCCCCGGGTGCCGAGGTCGTCGCGAGCACGTTCGACGAGCCGTCATCCGAGCACGTCCACGTCGCCGACATCGCCCTGGAGAAGGCGAAGCGCCTCGTCGAGGACGGCCGGGACGTCGTCCTGCTGCTCGATTCGATCACCCGCCTCGCCCGGGCCCACAACACCGAGGCCCCGTCCGGCGGCAAGCTCCTCTCCGGCGGCCTCGACTCGAACGCGATGCAGAAGCCGAAGCGCTTCTTCGGCGCGGCCCGCAACATCGAGGAGGGCGGCTCGCTCACCATCCTGGCGACGGCCCTGATCGACACGGGCAGCCGGATGGACGAGGTCATCTTCGAGGAGTTCAAGGGCACCGGCAACATGGAGTTGCACCTCGACCGGCGGCTCGTCGATAAGCGCGTCTGGCCGGCGATCGACATCAACCGGTCCGGCACCCGCAAGGAGGAGCTGCTCATCGCCGACAACGAGGTCGAGCGGACGCGCATGCTCCGCCGCGTGCTCGCCGACATGCACCCGGTCGAGGCGATGGAGCTGCTGACGAACCGCCTCCGCAAGACGAAGACGAACAGCGAGTTCCTCGCGACGATGAACATGTCGTAGTCGCGCGGCGCGGCGCTCGTACAACACCACCAGCCCCACCAGCCCGGAGCGCGAGCGACGGCGGAAACCTTCCGTCGCTCGCGCTCCGGGCTGGTGGGGCTGGTAACGTCGCGCTTCACGAGTACCCACCCATGACCCCCTACGACGAGCTGACCACCCGCGTCCGCGAGGCGGCCGTCCTCGGCTCGTGCGCCGGCCTGCTCGGCTGGGACGAGCGCACCTTCTTGCCGCCGGCCGGGGCGGAGCACCGAGCGGCCCAGCTGTCGCTGCTCGCCCGCCTCGTCCACGAGCAATCGACCGCCCCGCGCATCGGCGAACTGCTCGGCCAGGTCGAGGCAGGCCCTCTCGACGGCGAGCAGACGTGCGTGGTCCGTGAGGTCCGGCGCGGCTACGACCGGGCGGTGAAGGTGCCGGCCCGGCTGGTCGAGGAGCTGGCGAAGGTGACGACGTTGGCCCAGCAGGCCTGGGTCGCCGCCCGGCAGAAGAAGGACTGGCCGGCGTTCCGGCCGTGGCTGGAAAAGATCGTCGCCCTCAAACGCGAGGAGGCCGACGCGGTCGGCTACCGCGAGTCGCCCTACGACGCCCTGCTCGACGAGTACGAGCCCGGGGCGACGGCGCGCGAGATCACGGAGGTCTTCCGCAAGCTGCGCGAGCAGTTGACGCCGTTGATCGAGGCGATCGCCGGCTCGACGCGGCGGCCTCGCAAAGACATCCTGACGCGGGACTACCCGGTCGAGAAGCAGAAGGATCTCGGGACCACCGTCGCCCGGGCGATCGGCTTCGACTTCGACGCCGGCCGGCTCGACACGACGACGCACCCGTTCTGCAGCGGCATCGGTCCGGGCGATTGCCGGATCACGACGCGCTACAACTCGCGCTTCTTGAACGAGTCGTTCTTCGGCATCCTGCACGAGGCCGGCCACGGCCTGTACGAGCAGGGGCTGAACCCGGCCTTCTACGGCCTCGCGCCGGGGACGTACTGTTCGCTCGGCCTGCACGAGTCGCAGTCGCGCTTCTGGGAGAACCAGGTCGGCCGGAGTCGGCCGTTCTGGGACTGGTGCTTTCCGCTCGCCCAGGAACGCTTCCCGGCCGCGCTGGGTGACGTCGCCCCGGACGACTTCTACTTCGCGATCAACGAGGTGACGCCGTCGTTCATCCGCGTCGAGGCGGACGAGGCGACGTACAACCTGCACATCATCCTCCGCTTCGAGCTGGAGCAGGCCCTGATGACCGGCGACCTGCCGGTCGCCGACGTACCCGCGGCGTGGAACGAGAAGGTCGAGAAGTCGCTCGGCCTGACGGTGGCGGACGACGCGCTCGGCTGCCTGCAAGACATCCACTGGTCCGGCGGCGGGATCGGCTACTTCCCGACATACACGCTCGGCAACCTGTACAGCGCCCAGCTGATGGAGGCGATCCGCCGCGACGTCGGCGACGTGGACGGCCGGCTCGGCCGGGGCGAGTTCACCGACGTGCTCGCCTGGCTGCGCGACAAGGTCCACCACGCCGGCCGGCGCGAGTCGGCCGGGGCGCTGTGCGAGCGCGTCACCGGCCGGCCCCTTTCGCCGGAGCCGCTGCTCGGGTATCTTCGGGCGAAGTACACGCCGCTTTACGCGCTGTGATTTCACCCCGAGGACTCGACATGCCCCGCGCCTGGCTCGGCTGGCTCCTGCTCGTCCCGATGGTCGCGGCCGAGGACGCCGCGACGTTCACCCGCGAGAAGGACATCCTCTACGGCCGGAAGTACGGCCTCGCCCTGACGCTCGACGTCTTCCGCCCGGCGAAGGGCGCCAACGGCCTCGGCGTCATCTTCGTCGTCAGCGGCGGTTGGTTCTCGAAAGAGACGGCGATCAACGCCGACTTCTACGAGCCGTTCCTGAAGCGCGGCTACACCGTCTTCGCCGTCCTGCACGGCAGCCAGCCGAAGTTCACCGTCCCGGAGATCGTCGACGACCTGCACCGGGCCGTCCGCTGGGTGAAGGCCAACGCGAAGACGTACAACGTCGATCCGGACCGGCTCGGCATCACCGGCGCGTCGGCCGGCGGCCACCTGTCGCTGATGATGGCCGCCGGCGGCAAGGACGGCGACGCGAAGGCGGCCGACCCGGTCGAGCGCCAGTCGAGCCGGGTCAAGGCCGCGGCGGTCTTCTTCCCGCCGACGGACTTCCTCAACTGGGGCAAGCCCGGCGTCGAGATGCTCGCTCGGTCGTTCCAGCCGCCGTTCACCGCGGCGGTCGATCTGCGCGAGTTCGACGCCAAGAAGGCGCTCTACTTCCCGGTCGAGGACAAGGACCGGCAGCGCGAGATCATGAAGGCCGTCTCGCCGGCGACGCACGTCTCGGACCGGACGGCGGCGTGCCTGCTCATCCACGGCGACAGGGACAAGCTCGTGCCGCTGCAGCAGAGCGAGCTGTTCGTCAACAAGGTCAAGGAGGTCAAGGGCACGGCGAAGCTCGTCGTCCGCGAGGGGGCCGAGCACGGCTGGCTGACGATCGTGGCCGACCTGGAGCTGTTCGCGGACTGGTTCGACGAGCACCTCGCCGGTAAGAAACCCGGGTGAGCCGATTCCGCCACCCGGGGGCCGACCCATGCCCGAAGACGTCCCGACGATCGGCGGCGGGGAGACCTCGCCGACCCGGCACCCGCCCGCCACGCCGCCGGGGCCGGCCGTCCCCGGCTACAAGATCCTGGGCGAACTCGGCCGGGGGGCCTACGGCGCAGTCTACAAGGCGCGCCACGAACGCCTCGGCCGGGTCGTCGCCCTGAAGCTCCTCCTGGCGGCCGACGCGGAGGGGTGCCGCTTCCAGGCCGAGGCGGAGACGATCGCGTCGCTGCACCACCCGAACATCGTCCAGGTCTACGAGATGGGCGAGGTCGCCGGCCGGCCGTACCTCGCCCTGGAGTTCGTCGCCGGCGGGACGCTGCGTCAGCGACTGGAGGAGGGGCCGCTCCCGGCCCGGCCGGCGGCCCGCCTGGTCGAGGTCCTCGCCCGGGCGGTCCACGTCGCCCACCGGCGCGGCGTCGTCCACCGCGACCTGAAGCCGGCCAACGTCCTACTCGCCGTCCAGTCCGAGGAGGCCGCCGAGGACGAGCCGCTCCTGAGCGCCGGCCTGGCGGCCGTGCCGAAGATCGCCGACTTCGGGCTGGCGTTCCGCGTCGAGCACGACGCCGCCGCGCCGGGCCAGGTCGTCGGCACCCCGGCGTACATGGCCCCCGAGCAGGCCCGCGGCCGCGGCGGCCTCGCCGGCCCGGCGGCCGACGTGTACGCCCTCGGCGCGATCCTCTACGAGTGCCTGACCGGCCGGCCGCCGTTCCGGGCGGCGACGCTCGGCGACCTGCTCCGGGCCGTCGCCGAGGAGAAGCCGACCCCGCCGTGGCGGATCGACCGGGCGGTCCCGGCCGACCTGGAGGCGATCTGCTTGAGGTGCCTGGAGAAGGACCCGGCCCGGCGCTACCGGACCGCCCAGGCCCTGGCCGACGACCTGCAGCGCTACCTCGCCGGCGACGACGTCCACGCCCGGCCGGCCGGCCCGGTCCGCCGCGCCTGGCGCTGGTGCCGCCGCCAGCCGGGGCCGGCGAGCTGGCTGCTGACCGTGGTCGGCGTCCTGGCCCTCGCCGTGCCGGGGATCTACTTCCTGGCGAACCGCCTCGTCGAGCAGTCCGCCCTGGAGAGCGCCAAGCAGCAGGCCGCCCTGGCGGAGAACGCCTGGGTCCGCTACGCCGAGGCGATGGGCGAGCTGGAGCCGTTGAAGCCCCGCTTCGGGAAGAACTTCTTCATCCAGGACGGCAAGCTCGCCCGCGTCGATAGAGGGGCGTCCGAGAAGGATGCCAGGCCGAACGTGCCGTACCCGGCGACGTTCGCCATCCTGCTCGGCACCGGCCAGGAGGACGGCTCGTCCTGGAAGATCTACAGCCGGCACCCGTTCCAGAAGCGGCCGGCGCTCGACCGGTTCGGCGAGGAGGCCCTCGCCCACCACGAGGCCGGCAAGCCGGGCGACTTCTACCGCGTCGAGCCGCTGCCGGGAAAGGCCGAGCGGAAGGGGACCTTCCTCCGCTACGCCTACCCGTTGACGATGAAGACCGACCGGTGCACCGGCTGCCACAACGACCCGGCCTACTACGCCGCCGGGTTCGCCCCGAAGCAGGGCGGCTGGGGGGAGGACGAATTCCGTGGCGTGCTCGAAGTGCGCCGGCCGATGGACGCCGACTACCGGGCAATGTGGTGGAGCCTCGGCCTGGCGTTCGTCGCCCTGCTCGCCGCCGGCGGCGGCCTGCTCGCGTTCTTCCGCAGGCTCCTCGTCCCGGCCCGGTGACAAACCGCGCGGATTGGCATTCCCCCGCCCGGCCGCCGCAGGGTAAACTACGTCATCCTGGCAGGAGAGGCCCGACGCGGTAATGCGTATCGTCGCGACGCCGGGATAGAATGGAAATGGACTCCTCAACGCGTTGGGGAGCCTCTCCTTGTGGGGCGTGGCCGGCGGGGCAACCCGACCGGCCACGCCTTTTTCATGGAGGTGCCGTGCCGATCTACCTCGACTACAACGCGACGACGCCGTTCGACCCCGCCGTCGTCGAGGCGATGCTCCCCTACCTCCGCGAGCACTTCGGCAACCCGTCCAGCACGCACGCCTTCGGCCAGGTCGCCCACGCCGCCGTCGAGCGCGCCAGATCCCAGGTGTCCGACCTGCTCGGCGCGCAACCCGACGAGGTCGTCTTCACCGGCGGCGGCACCGAGGCGAGCAACCACGCCATCAAGGGGGCCGTCTTCGCCCGATCGACCGGCTGGGGCGGCTGGTTCCGCGGCGGCGTCCGCGGCTTGCACGTCGTCCACACCAGCGTCGAGCACCCGGCGACGGCCCAGCCCTGTGCGTTCCTCCGGCGGCTCGGCTGCGGCGTCACCGTCGTCCCGGTCGATGGCCACGGCCGCGTCGATCCGGATGACGTGCGGAAGGCCATGCGCCGCAACACAGTCCTCGTCAGCGTCATGCACAGCAACAACGAGGTCGGCACCCTCCAGCCGATCACCGAGATCGGCCGCATCACGCGGGAGCTCGGCGTCCTCCTCCACGTCGATGCGGCCCAGTCGCTCGGCAAGGTGGAACTGGACGTGGAGCGGCTCGGCGTCGACCTGCTGACGGTCGCCGGGCACAAGCTCTACGCCCCGAAGGGGGTCGGGGCACTCTACATCCGGCGGGGCGTAAAGTTGGAGCCGGCGATCCACGGGGCCGGCCACGAGGCCGGCCGGCGGGCCGGGACGGAGAACGTGCCCTACCTCGCCGCCCTCGGCGTGGCGTGCGAGCTGGCGCAGGCGTCGCTGCCGGCGGCGACAGAGAAACTGCGCGCCCTGCGCGAGCGGCTCTGGCGGCACCTCCAGGACCGGCTCGGCGACCGCGTCACGCTCAACGGCCATCCGACGGAACGGCTGCCGAACACGCTCAACGTCAACTTCCACGGCCACGTCGGGGCCGACCTGCTGGCGAAGGTGCCGGAGGTGGCCGCCTCGACCGGGTCGGCGTGCCACGAGGGCAAGGTCGCCCAGTCGCCGGTCCTGTGCGCGATGCGCGTCCCGCCGGCGGTGGGGCAGGGGGCCGTCCGGCTGAGCGTCGGCCGGTTCACGACCGAGGCGGAGGTGGACGAGGCGGCCGCGGCGTTCGTCCGCGCCGCGAACGCCCCACGATGAATCGTGGGGCTACGAGCTGAAGCCCGGTGAACCGGGTTCAGGGTTTCAGCCCGGTTCACTGGGCTTGTTCGGCGGTAGCCCCGGCATGAATGCCGGGGCGTCGGCGCGCGGCGGCGCTAAAACTCCATCGCCTCGATCGCCCGCAGGCCCCAGCGCACCGGCAGCACCGCCGCGATCAGGGCCGCCCCAACGCCGATTAGGGCCAGCGGCCCGATCAACCACCAGCGCGGCTGCACCGTCGCCGCCGACTCGGCCTGGACGAGGTCGAGCGTCAGCACGCCGTTCAGCAGCGTGATGACCGTCAGCAGGCAGATCAGGCCGGCGATCAGATTGACCGTCCCGCCGAACCCGACCGCGATCTTCGACGGGTCCGTCTCGCGGAAGTTCGGCAGCATCGCCCCGATGCCGACGCTCAGGCCGCTCAGCGCCAGCGACAGCAGCACGACCGTCGCCAGGTGCATCACGCAGACGACGGCCGGCATCCCCAGCCGGACGTCGCTGAACAGGATGAGCGGCACCGACAGCGTCAGCACGCCGAGCGACGAGAAGATGAACTTGCCCCAGAGCAGCTCGGACCGCTCCAGCGGCATCAGGCCCAGGACCCAGAACTTGCGCCCCTCCAGGCTCAAGAGCGGGTAGATGAACCGGCTCGTGAAGATCGACACGAGCAGGGCGACGACCGTTAGGTTGAGCACCCCGACGCCGACGAGGTAGCGCCACGTCATGTAAGGCCCGGCGATGCGCGGCACGAACAGGGCGTACAGGGCCATCAGGAGGAAGAAGATCAGCACCTGGCCCCACTGCTGCGGGTCGCGGCGGAAGGCGCGGAAGTCCTTGACGATCAACAGCCGCATCCGCGGCGGGACGACCAGTACGCCGAGGAGGCCGTCCAGGACGCGGTCCATCCAGTGGCCGCCGTGCCGGCGACGGAAATCGCCGCCGGTCGTCAGCAGGTTGAAGCCGCGCCGGTACAGGTGCCGGGCCGACCAGGCGACAATCAGGTACAGGAACAGGCCGTTGCTCCAGATCAGGGCCAGGTAGTAGCCCGCCTCGGCGAACTGGTCCCGGCTGGCGGCCCGCAGGCCGAGGCCGACCCAGTGGCTGGGGATGAAGTTCCCCGTCGCGAAGGCGACCTGGCTGAACAGGTGCTGGAGCGTCTCGCTGTTCGGCGTCGTCGGCCAGTCGTAGGTCGCCAGGGTGTAGACCCAGTACGCCAGGCCGGCGACGACCGCGACCACGAGCAGGGTAAGCACGGTCCGCCGGCGGCGCGGCACCAGGTTGACGGCCAGGAGCATCAGCAGGGCCCCGAGGCCGCCGGGCAGCAGGACGAAGCCGAAGAAGAACAGCAGCAGGAGCGGGTAGAAGTACCACGGCGCGCCGGCGACCAGGCCGTAGGCGAGCAGGACCGGTCCGCCCAGGAGCAGGAACGCCCACGACGAGAAGGCGACCGCCCCCTGGAACTTGTAGGCGAAGATCTGGTCGTCGTCGAGCGGCTTGCTCAACAGGAACGTCGCCTCCGGGGCGCTGAACAGGCTGCCGAACAGGATCAGCCCGGTCGAGAAGATGAGCAGGAAACCGAGCGTGAAGAAGAGCATGTCGATCAGGCCGCCGACGAGCGTGCCGTGGATGTCGAGCTGCCCCTCGTGGACGAGGAAGTGGAACCCGGCGTACGAGACGACGAACATGAACAGGGCGATCACCGCGCAGGCGGCCAGGATCGTCGTCGGCCGGAAGAGCGACTGGCCGAACAGGACGTGCCAGGCGTTCGTCCCCATGCGCCAGCGCAGCCACTGGAACAGGCCCTGCTGCGCCAGCGGCGCGAGCGGCCGGGGCGGGCTCTCGGGGCTCATCGCGGCCCCTCCGTCGGGGCCGGCACCGGCTGCGTACTCGTCTGCTCCTCGGTCAGCGTCAGGAAGACGTCCTCCAGCGAGCCGTCGCGCCGGACCTGGTTGCGGAGGTCGGCCATCGTCCCGCAGGCGATCAGGCGGCCCTTGCTCAGGATGCCGATCCGGTCGGCCAGCTCCTCGACGACGTCGAGCGAGTGCGACGACAGGAAGATCGTGCAGCCGCGGTCCGCCTCGCGGCGGAGGAGGTCCTTCAAGAGGCGGACGCTGCGCGGGTCGAGGCCGACGGTCGGCTCGTCGGTGACGAGGACGCTCGGCTCGTGGACCAGGGCCGCGGCGAAGACGGTCCGCTGGCGCATGCCGTGCGAGTAGCGCTCGGTCAGCTCGTCGATGAAGCCGTCCAGCTCGAACTGGGCGACGACGGCGGCGATGCGCTCCCGGGCCCGGTCGGCCGGCAGGCCGTACATGCCGGCGACGAACTGGAGGAACTCCCGGCCGGTCAGCTTCTCGTACAGGTACGGCTGGTCGGGGACGTAGGCGAGCCGCTGCCGCGCCTCCTTGCCGTGCGTCGCGACGTCGAACCCGGCGATGCGCACCCGGCCCGTCGTCGGGAAGAGCAGGCCGCACAGCATCTTGATCGTCGTCGTCTTGCCCGCGCCGTTCGGGCCGAGGAACGCGAACAGCTCCCCGGCCGGGATCTGTAGCGTCAGGTCTTCGACGGCATCGCGCGTGCCGTAGCGCTTCGTGACGTGGTCGAGTTCGATCATGTCGCCTCGCGTCGGCTTATCGATCCGTGTGGAGCTGCGCCCGCTGGATGACGATCCGCTGGCCGTCGTAGACCGTCTCCTGGCGGAGCAGGAGCTGCTTGCCGACCTGGACGTAGATCTTCGGCCGCGTCTCCGTGTCGTAGACGACGACGTGGCAGAGCAGGTCCGGGTGGCCGGGCAACGGCTCGACCTGGTCGAGGACGCGGGCCGCGACGTTCTTCATCTCGACCTTGCCGCCGCCCTGGAGGAACCCCGGGATGGAGCGCACCGGGTCGATCATCGGCACGAGCCACGCCCGGCCGGGGTAGAGGCCCTCGATCTTGTCGTACAGGTGCAGCGGCAGTTCGACCTTGCCGCTGTTCGGCAGCTGGACCTCGGGGATGTCCAGCCGGAACGGCTCCACCCCGGGCAGGGTCAGCTCGAGCGTGCCGCGGAGCGTGCCGGCCTCGACGGTCGCCTCGGACTTGCACCCGGCCCGCTCGATCTTGAGGCCGAGGGCGTCGATGTCGAAGACCATCTCGACGGCGAAGCGGCGCAGCCGGAACTCGCGCCGGTCGATCCGCTCGGCGGTCTCCATGCGGTGCAGGGTGAGCGGGCCGAACTTCAGCGGGGCGACGCGGAGTCGGCTCGCCGTCAGCCGGGTGTGGAAGGTGACCTCGTCCTGGCGCGGGTGAGTCTCGACCCACGACTCGGCCGAGTGGGCGTTGAGCTGGTCGGCCGCCTCGCCGTCGCCGAGGTGGACCGTCCAGCGGATCGGCAGCTTGTCGCCGCGGGCGTCGTCGAGCAGGCCGATCGAGTAGCCGGGCGGCTGGTTCGCCAGCAGGAGCGGGCGCAGCTCCTTCCAGACGAGCGGCCCGGTCGAGAAGAGCCAGGACAGGACGATCAGGACGCAGAGCCAGCGGGGGGGCATCGTCGCTCCTCTTCGTGGGGACGCCGGATACATTTTTAGCAGGACGACCGGGCCGGTGGAAGGGGGGGAGGCGGGCGATGGCGTGGGTCGGGCACTTGCGGCTGTTCGCGCTGTTCGAGCTGTACCTGGCCGTGATGTTCCTCGTCGGCCTGGTTCTGCGCTATCGCCAGTACCGCGAGGTGCTCCACCTCGTCTACGCCCTGCCGGGCCGCTGGCCGCGCGTCATCCGGCTCGTCCGGCAGCACGTCCACATCCTGTGCACCTGGGGGACGATCCTGCCGCTGGTCCTGTCCGGCCTGCTCCTGGTCGTCCAGCTCCTGGTCCGGTGGTTCCTCGTCCCGGGGGGCGACTTCAACGTCGCGTCCCTGGCCGACCGGCCGGTCGCGTTGCCGATCGTCCTGGCCGCCCTGGCGGCGATGCTCGCCTACGACGTGTACACCGCCGCGAACGTCGGCACGATCGACCGGGCCGCCCTGGAGCAGCAGCTCGACCAGGCGGAGTGGTGGCTCCGGTCGTGGGCCGCCCCGGTCGTCAGCGTCCTGTCACTCGGCTACGTCAACCCGCGCGGCATCGTCCACCGCGAGGTCGCCGCCGCCCTGGTCGCGACGAGCGAGCTGATGAACCGGTCGCTGTACGCCGTCGCGCTGCAGGCCGGCCTGCGGGCGACGTTCGGCCTGACGCTGTGGGGGGCGTACCTCCTGCGGTGAGGGTTCGGGAGAATCGCTACGACCGCTAAAGTCCGCCCGGCCGAATGCCGATGATAGGGCGGATGCCGGAGGATGCCGGTTCGCGGGTGTGGGGGCACCGGCGAGGGTCGAACCGCGAGGGTGGCATGAACGGAAGTTGGACCGCGTCCGGGGTGCTCGTCGCGGCGTTGCTCGTGGCGTCACCCGCCGCCGGGCAGTACTCCGACCCGAACGCGTCGTCGAGCACGAACCCGCTCCTGAACCAGTACGGGGCCCCGTTCCGACAGCAGTTGGGGCCCGGCCTGGAAGACCCGCCGCAACCGACGCCGCCGCCGCCGCCGGTGACGAGCCTGTCGCCGTACATCCTCGGGGCGACCTCGCACCCGGACGGCTGCTGCGGCCCGGTCGGCTGCAACGGCCCGGTCAGCTGGGAGCTGTACTTCCGCAACGGCACCGCGTTCTCGTTCGGCAACCCGTTCTCCGGCGACCTGACCCTCGGCTGGGCGGTCCAGGGCGGGGCCCGGACGCTCCTGTACGACGTCGATCACCAGGCGGCGTGGGTGGTCGATTTCGGCATCACGAACATCTTCCAGAACTGCGGCGGCGACCACACGTACCGCCTGGTCAATTTCCCGGAGCGGGACGCCCAGGGCCGGCAGGTCATCACGCCGGAGAAGTTCCTCACCGGCGACTACCTCAACCGGACCCTCGTCGGGGCGTCGCTCGGCCGGGAGTGCTGGCTAATCGGCTCGCCGTGGGCCGGCCGGACCTACGTCGACGGCGAGCTGAACTGGCGGGCCGGCTGGGACGTCGGCGGCCGGTGGGGCAACGCCAAGTTCATGCCGAACGAGGCGCGCCACCTGACCGAGCGCGTCGGCGGCGTGTTCGTCGCGCTGCACTCCGACCTGGAGATGCCCTACGGGGCGTGCGTGTTCCAGTGCGGCGTCCGGGCCGAGTGGGGCTACACCTGGAACGACGTCCTCCAGTCGCAGAACAAGGCCGACGTCCAGGACATCCTGCTGATGTGGAACATGGGCGTGCGGTTCTGACGCCTCACGCCGCGTGCCGTCGAGGCCGGGTGCGCACCAGCTCGAGCACCCGGCCGGCGGCCCGCTCGCACGCCCCCGGCTCGGCGACCTGCTCGCGCAGCGCGCCGAGTTCGTCAACCAGGGCGGCGTGCTTGTCGGGGTTCGCCAGCCAGTCGAGGACGTGGCCGGACAGCTCCGGCCCGTAGCACCTCGCCCCGAAGTACTCCGGGAAGAGCAGCTTGTCCGCGAGCAGGTTGACGAGCGTGATGTACTTCACCGCCTTGAAGATGTACCCGAGCGGGATGACGGACCAGTGCTGGCGGTAGATGATCGCCGTCGGCTTGCGCCGGTAGAGCAGCTCCAGGCTGATCGACCCGGAACACGCCATGCAAGAGTGGGCCAGCTCGATCACCTCCGGCGTCCGTCCGGAGTGGATCTCGACCGGCAGCCGGCGGTCGCCGAGCGCCTGCCGCGCCCGCTCGGCGTGCTCCGGCTTAAGGCAGCCGACCAGGAAGCGCACGTCCGGCCGCTCGGCGTGGATGCGCTCGGCGGCGTTGAGCAGCGTCGGCAGGTTGTAGTGCAGTTCCGACCGCCGCGACCCGGGCAGGATGCCGACGATCGGCGTCCCGGGCCGCCGCTGCCGCTCCATGAACTCCGGGTCGAGGCGCTGGCCGGCCAGCTCGTCGAAGTACGGGTGGCCGACGTACTCCGCCTCGACGCCGCGCTGGCGGTACCACTCCGGCTCGAACGGCAGCGACGCCAGGACGCGATCGACCGAGCGGCGCATCTTGTTCACCCGCCACCGGGCCCAGCCCCAGATCTGCGGCGGGACGAAGTAGACGACCGGGATGCCGAGCGAGTGGGCCGCCGCGGCGAGGTGCCAGTGGAAGCCGGGGTAGTCGATCAGGACGACGGCGTCCGGCCGGTTGCGCCGCAGGTGGGTCGTCGCCTGGTTCAGGATTGAAGCGAACGTCGAGAGGTTGGCGAGCACTTGCCAGATGCCGACGACGGCGAGGTCGCACAGCGGGTAGATCAACTCGCAGCCGGCGTCGGCCATCCGCGGCCCGCCCATGCCGGTCAGGGCGACGTCGGGGTGCTGGCGGCGCAGCTCGCGGATCAGGCTCGCCCCGTGCAGGTCGCCGCTCGGCTCGCCGGCGGACACGAAGAGTTTCATCGCGGGTGCCTCCTTGCCCCGTGCGGCGTAGTTTGGTGAAGAGGAGAGCGTATCCCGCCACCGGCCCGCGCGGCAAGGTCAATGCTCGATCTGCATCCACTCCGGCGACGTCGCCTCGTAGCGCGAGTACGCCTCGTCCCGGTCGATCGGCTCGAAGGCGAACCCCTCCCGAGCTAGCTCCGACTCCAGAAGGTCGGCGAGAACCGCCTCGACGAGGTACTGACGCGCCAGGACGCCGGGGCCGTGCTCCTCGAACGCCGTCGTCTCGGCGTAGACCTTCTCGAAGTCGTCGGGCCGGGCGCGGAGCATCCCCGTCCAGAAGGCGCTCAGCCGGGCGGAGAACGCCGCGGCGGCCTCGCCCGGCTGCGACAGGACGGTCAGGCACAGGTATGCGTCCACTTTCCTCTCCCCTGGCGAAGGCGGCCCCCGCTCCTCAGAATAGTCGGCGTGGCGATCCTTTCCAGCGGAGGCGACCCATGCGCGCGCGGCGACGAGTCCTGGCTCTGGCGGCGGTCCTGCTCGGCCTGACGGCCTTCCTGCCGGCCCCCGGCGGCGAGGCCCCGCCGGACATCGCGGCGACGTTCTCGATCGCGGCCTACGACCCGGACGCGAAGGAGTGGGGCGTCGCCGTCGCGTCGAAGTACCTCGCCGTCGGCTCGGCGGTGCCGTTCGCGAAGGCCGGCGTCGGGGCGGTCGCCACCCAGGCCCAGGTCAACGTCGCGCTCGGGCCAAAGGGCCTGGAGTTGATGGCCGCCGGCAAGTCGGCCGAGGAGGCCCTCAAGGCCCTGACTGACGAGGACAAGGGCAAGGACGTCCGCCAGGTCGGCCTGGTCGATGCCAAGGGCGAGGCGGCGACGTTCACCGGGCCGCGCTGCAACGCCTGGGCCGGCGGCAAGGTCGGCAAGCACTACGCCGTCCAGGGGAACATCCTCACCGGCAAGGAGGTCGTCGACGACATGGCGGCCGCGTACGAGAAGGCGAAGGGGCCGTTCGCCTGGCGGCTGATGACCGCCCTGGAGGCGGGCGAGAAGGCCGGCGGCGACAAGCGCGGCAAGCAGTCGGCGGCGATCCTGATCGTCAAGGAGGGGGCCGGCCCGAACCGCGTCGGCGATCGCTACGTCGATCTGCGGGTGGACGACCACGAGAAGCCGATCCAGGAGTTGGCCCGCATCCTGGCACTGCGGGTCCGGCAGCCGAAGGAATGATCAGTGATCACGGACGACGTACAATGCCGGTGTCCCGGTCCCGTCGGCCACCAGGGTGTCTCATGGCCCCGCAGCCGTCCCGCGCCGTGCAGGATTACCTCAAGGCCATCCACGCCGAGGGCGGGGCCGAGCGGCAGGTCACCCCCGTCGTCATCGCCGGCCGGCTCGGCGTCCGGGCCCCGTCGGTGACCGGCATGCTCAAGCGCCTGGCCGAGGCCGGCTGGATCGTCTACGAGCCGGGCCGCGGGGCGCAGCTCACCCCGGCCGGCATCGCCGAAGCCCGCCGCGTCATCCGCCGGCACCGCCTCGTCGAGCTGTTCCTGACGAAGGTCCTCGGCCTGGACTGGAGCGAGGTCGATGCCGAGGCGGAGGCCCTGGAACACGCCATCTCGCCGCGGCTGGAGCAGGCCATCGCCGCCCACCTCGGCGAGCCGGTCGAAGATCCGCACGGCCACCCGATCCCGACCAGCACCGGCGAGATGGCCCGCCGCGAACTTCGGCCCCTGCATGAATTCCGCCCCGGCCAGCGCGTCCTGATCCGCGAGGTGCGCGACGACCTGCCGGAACGGCTGCGCCGGTGGCAGTCGCTCGGCCTCGTTCCCGGGGCGGTCGTCGAGTTCGTTTCGCACCAGCCGCTGGACGACCTGTTCGAGGTCCGCGTCAACGGCGTCGTCCACCCGGTCGGCAGCGAGGGCCTGGCCGGCCTGCTCGGCGAGCCGTTGCCGGGCTGACCCGTCAAAACGCGAGTACCGCCGCCAGGACGAGCATCCGCAGGAACGGGTTGTGCGTCTCGCCGTCGGTGCCGAAGAGCACCTGCCGGCCGCCGGCGTGGCGGCTCTCCGTCGCCAGGAGAAGCCCGTCAAGCAGGCGGTACGCCGTCGTCGCTCCCGTCGCGACGCGCCAGGCGATCGTCCGGCCGATCCCGGTCAGGAGGGCGTCGCGCTCGACCGAGCCGACGTGCGTCTCCTCGGCGTCGAAGACGTGGTAGCGGCGGCGAAACGTCCACGCCCGCCGGGCGTGGAACAACAGCGGGGCCTCGTCGTACTCGCGCACCTCGAGCACCGCCGAGGCGAACAGGCCGCCCGGCAGCCATTCCGCCAGGCCGACGGCCGGGCCTTCCGAGGCGGTCCGGATGACGGCAGGCCGGCCGAGGACGGCCGTCGGAACCCAGAGTTCGCGTTGTTCAAGCATGCCGCGATTCAGGGGGTGCCACAACCGCGGGGGGCCAATTCGGGGGGCCATTTCGCCGCGGCCGGTTGCGTCGCGGGGGGCCGAAAGCTAAGGTTCTCATGCCGAGTCGCCTTGAGACGTATCACGGTAACTCGAAGCGAGGTAGAAGGATGCAGGCGGTTATCCTCGGCGTCGTCACCCTGGCGATCGCCACCCTGTATTACATCTGGCGCAGCTACCGCGAGGTCAAGACCCACCACGAACAGACGCTCCGCGAACGCGTGGCGTTCATGCTCTGGAAGGCCGCCAACGGCCCGAAACGGCCGGCGGACTGATCGATCCCGCACCGTACCGTCATTCTGGATGCCTCCCGGCCGCTCGGGGCCGGGGGGAGACCAGCCCACGCCTCCGGTGGGCGGCATCCTCCACCGAGACAGGAGTCCCCATCGTGGCTTGCCACGGTGGGGCTCCTGTTTTTTGGGCCGCGCCGCCGCCACACCGTTGACCGGGGCCGGCCGGCTGGTACAGTGTGGGATAATTCCGACTCCCTCCCCCGCACGGACCTTCCGGAGAAGCAGAGCATGGCACGCAATCGGCGCGACTTCCTGCGCGACAGCGCCTCCCTGGCGGCGCTCCTGGCCGCCACCCCGGCCCTGCCGGCCCTCCAGCCGGCGACGCAACCCGCCCGGCCGGTCCAGCCGAGCGACCAGCTCCGCGTCGCCGTCGTCGGCTGCGGCGGCCGCGGCAAGGACCACCTCGGCGGCTTCGCCGGCAAGCACGGCTGCGTCGTCACCACCGTCTGCGACGTAGACGACCTCGCCGCCGGCAACGCCGTCTCCGCCGTCGAAAAGGCCCAGAGCAAGGCCCCGACCTTCGTCAAGGACCTCCGCCGTATCCTCGACGACAAGAACATCGACGTCGTCTCGATCGCCACGCCGAACCACTGGCACGCCCTGGCAGCCATCTGGGCCCTCCAGGCCGGCAAGCACGTCTACGTCGAGAAGCCGGTCAGCCACAACGTCAGCGAGGGCCGCCGCATCGTCGAGGCCGCCCGCAAGCACAACCGCATCTGCCAGACCGGCACCCAGAGCCGCTCCAGCAGCGGCATGCGCGAGGCGATCGCCTACATCCACGCCGGCAAGATCGGCAAGGTGAGCCTCGCCCGCGGCCTGTGCTACAAGCTCCGGCCGTCGATCGGCAAGACGGACGGCCCGACGGACCCGCCGAAGTCGGTCGATTACGACCTGTGGTGCGGTCCGGCCCCGATGGACCCGATCCGCCGCAAGCGCTTCCACTACGACTGGCACTGGATCTGGGCCTACGGCAACGGCGACCTCGGCAACCAGGGCATCCACGAGATGGACAAGGCCCGCTGGGGCCTGAACAAGATGGAGCTGCCCAAGTCCGTCATGAGCCTCGGCGGCCGGTTCGGCTATGTCGACGACGGCGAGACGGCCAACACGCAGATCTGCCTGTTCGACTACGGCGACTGCCAGCTCATCTTCGAGGTGCGCGGCCTGCCGTCGAAGAGCCCGTACCCCGGCAAGGACAGCCCGAAGACGCAGCCGAAGCCGACGCCGTTTGTCGGCAACGTCTGGTACGGCACCGAGGGGTTCGTCGTCTGCCCGAGCTACACCGGCGGCATCGCCTACAGCAACGACGGCGAGGTCGTCAAGCGATTCGCCGGCCCGGACGAGCACTACGCCAACTTCGTCAAGGCCGTCCGCAGCGGCAAGAAGGAGGACCTGAACGCCGACATCCTCGAAGGCCACCTCTCCAGCGCGCTGTGCCACCTCGGCAACGTCAGCTACCAGCTCGGCACCGAGACGCCGTTCGTCAAGGAGACGAACGCCTTCGGCGACGACAAGAAGGCGGCCGAGACGTTCCTGTCGATGCAGGAGCACCTCAAGGACCACAGCCTGAACCTGAACGAGATGAAGTACCTGCTCGGCAAGAAGCTGACGATCGACCCGAAGACGGAGACGTTCGTCGGCGACGTGGTCGCCAACGCGATGCTGACGCGGCCCTACCGCCGCGGGTTCGAGGTGCCGGCGAAGATTGAGTAGTTCGTCAACCCGGCAAGCCCGGGCGTGGCAACGCCCGGGGCCAGCCTCCCCGGGCGTTGCCACGCCCGGGCTTGCGGGGATTGTGATGGGGAGGACGGCGTCCGTCAGATCATATCCAGCCGCCGCTTCGACGAGCGCTTGCGGTTGCACGCGGCGCAGACGCCGCGCAGGATGAGGGTGTGCCCGGACGTGTTGAAGCTGTGCCGCTGGCACACCTCCCGCAGGGCGGCCTCCAGCTCCGGGCTCTGGAACTCGATCATCTCGCCGCACTGGTCGCAGTGCATGTGGTCGTGGGCCGGGTAGCCGTAGTCGTGTTCGTAGACCGTCCGCGCGCCCAGCTCGATGCGGCGCAGCAGGCCGGCATCGACGAGCTTGGTCAGGGTGCGGTAGACCGTCGCCCGGCTGACCTCCAGTTCGGCCTTCCGCATCTCGTCGATGAGCTGGTCGGCGTCGAAGTGGTCGTGTTGGCTGAAGATGAACCGGACCATGACGCGCTGCTGCTCGGTGAAGCGCTGCGGCTGCGGACGGCTCGCGAGGTACTCGCGGAACTTGTCCTCCGGGGATTGCGACACGGCTACCGCTGGCAGGGTCACTCGGCTCTCCTTGGCTCCGGTGGGGGGGCGAGGGGCTAGGACGGGTGTACATCCATTATAACCCGTCCCGCCGTCGCCGCCCAGCCGGTTTCACGCCTCGTCCAGCTCCGCCAGGAGGCGCTCCAGGGCCTTTTCCATCTTCTCGGGCGTATCGTACGTCCCGTCGGCGATCTCGCGCTTGACGCGGGCGACGAGGTCGTGCCGGACGTCGGCGTCCTTGCGCGTCTTCTTCTTCCAGTTCCGCTTCTTCTTCGAGCTCGGGCCAGACAGACAGACAGGGCCGTGCCGGTACATGGTTCGCTTCTCCCCCGTCGTCGTGGCCGTAGAAACCCCGCGACGGGCTACACTATAACGGGTCGGATGTGGTCGGTTCAACCCACCGGGTCGCAAAGACGGGAACCAGCGACCCGGACGGGAACGGCCCTTCCGATTCCTCCGGAAAACGGCGAGCGGGGCGACCCGAACGTCTCCCCGACCGCCGTGAGGCACTGTTCGCTTGAGCACCTCGGGCCTTCCACTACCAGTTATCGGAAGCAAGCCGAGGCCGGTTCAGGAAAACCGACGGCGGTCCGGGCGAAACGAGCGAGGCGGGGTGCCGCGCACGCCTGGGGTAACTGGAAAAGCCAGGGAAGGGATTCCGCGCCCGCGCGGGACGGCTCATCCGGCGGTCGGCGGGGCGCAGCGCTTGACCATGCGGAGGACGTTGCCCTGGTCCGGCCGGGGGGTGGTGGAGAGTTCGTCCATGAGGCGGCGCATGAGGAAGACGCCCCGGCCGCCGATGCGGAGCTCGCACGGGTCCATGTCCGGCACCTGGGTGATGTCGAACGGCGTGCCGACGTCGTGGAGGTGGACCTCGATCCGGTCGGGGTGGAGGAAGCAGAGGATCTGGATCGGCAGGTCGGTTCGGCCCTGGTGGCCGTGGCGGATGACGTTGTTCATTGCCTCGTCGGTGGCGAGGACGACGGCGTGGGTGGTCCTGTCGTCGAAGCCGCCGACCTGGCAGACGCCGGAAACGAAGGCCCGCGCCAGGGCGAGCAGGCGGAGGTCGCTGGGGATGGTCAGCGTCCAGGGTAGATCCTGGGCCATGACGCGGCTCCGGGGCCTGTCGCGCGGTCGGGGTGACGGATCATTCTAGCACGCGCCGCGGCCAGTCTCAAGGCGCGGCCAACCGACGGATCGCCCGGGCGACGCGCTCGGCCTGCGGTCGCGACACGTCGAGGTGGGTGCAGGCGCGCAGCTGCGTTCGGCTCGCGGGGTAGAACAGGATGCCCTCCTCCTTGAACCGCGCCGCCAGCTCGGCCGGGGTGCCGAGGCGCGGCTCGACCTTGATCCAGAGGATGTTCGTATCGACCCTGGGCGGCGTTAGCTCCAGGCCGGGCGTCGCCTCGACCGCCTCGGCCATGAGTTGGGCGTTGGCGTGGTCCTCGGCGAGGCGCTCGACGTGGTGGTCCATCGCGTACAGCGCCGCGGCGGCGAGGACGCCAGCCTGCCGCATCGCCCCGCCGAACAGCTTCCGGGCGTAGCGGGCCCGGGCGATGAAGTCCTTCGGCCCGACGAGGGCCGAGCCGACCGGCGCGCCGAGGCCCTTGCTGAAGCAGACCGACACCGTGTCGAACGCCGCCGCCCAGGTCTTCGCCGGGACGCCGGTGGCGACGATGGCGTTCCAGAGGCGGGCCCCGTCGAGGTGCATCGCCAGGCCGTGGCCGCGCGCCCAGGCGCTGATCTGCTGGATCCATTCGAGCGGATAGACCCGCCCGCCGCCGCGGTTGTGGGTGTTCTCCAGGCAGACGAGGCGCGTCCGGACCATGTGCTCGTTGATCGGCCGGACGTGGTCGCGCAGCTGGTCGAGCGTCAGGATGCCGTAGTCGCCGGGTAGGGTGTGGCAGGTGACGCCGGACAGGACGGCTGGCGCGCCGGCCTCGTAGACGTAGATGTGGGCGTTGACGTCGCAGAGGAGTTCGTCGCCGGGCCGGGTGTGGACGCGGATGGCGATCTGGTTCGACATCGTCCCGGACGGGACGAACAGGGCCGCCTCCTTGCCGAGCCGGTCGGCGACGACCTCCTCGAGCCGGTTGACGGTCGGGTCCTCGCCCCAGACGTCGTCGCCGACCTCGGCGTCGGCCATGACTTTCCGCATGGCCGGCGTCGGCTTGGTGACGGTGTCGGATCGCAGGTCGATGAGGTCCATGTCACGGGCTCCGGTCTTGCTCCCCTCGCCCCCCGGCTTTGCGGGGGGAGAGGGGTTGGGGGTGAGGGGGGTGACGGCCGGCCGGGGTGGGGACGCCTTGCCATCGCGACCGGCCCACTCCCCCCTCACCCCAACCCCTCTCCCCCCGCAAAGCCGGGGGGCGAGGGGCTTCTCACGGGCTCTGCTTGTTCTGGAGGAACCACCGGTCGCCGACCTTCTTCATGTAGACGCTGCGGTTCTCGATCGCCTTCGTCGTGAGGATGGCCTCCTTCTCGGCGACGTTCCATTCCGCCTCCTTGGCGAGGCGCTGGAGCAGTTTGAGCGTGCCGGGGTCGAGCCGGGCGGCGGTGTCGGCGACCTGCTCGGCGAACTTGCCGCCGTAGAGCTTCTCGACGCGCTCGTCGATGAAGGCCGGGTCGGCCAGGTGGGCGACGACGTAGGTGATGCGGTTCTGCTGGGCGGCCTTGAGGAAGGACGCGAACGCCTCCTGCGGCGTCGCCTGGGGGAAGGTCGCCGCGTCGAGGGCGACGCCGAACCGGGTCGCCCCCTGGCCGAGGAGGACGGCCGGCAGGGCCAGCGCGACGAGCAGGGCCGCGATTCGCATGGCAGGGTTCTCCGCGGGAGGACCGGACGTTCGATAGCCTACGAGGGAAGACGACCCGGGGCTATTCGATTCAACGGTGACGGCGTCATATAACAACCCGGGAACCACACACCGGGAGGCCCCCATGCCGGGCAACACCTTCGGCGAACGCTTCCGCGTCACGACGGCCGGGGTCAGTCACGGCCCCGGCTACCTCGTCATCATCGACGGCTGCCCGCCCGGCCTGCCGCTCGGCGTCGATGACCTGCTGCCCGACCTGCGCCGCCGCCGGCCGGGCCAGTCGCGCCTCGTCACGCAGCGCGACGAGGACGACCTGCCCGAGATCTGGTCCGGCGTCTTCGACGGCGTCACCGACGGCACGCCGATCGGCATCGCCTTCCACAACCAGGACCAGCGCAGCCACGACTACGACGACATCAAGGACAAGTACCGCCCCGGCCACGCCGACTTCACCTTCGACGCGAAGTACGGCCTCCGCGACTACCGCGGCGGCGGCCGTTCCAGCGCCCGCGAGACGATCAGCCGCGTCGCCGCCGGGGCGGTCGCCCGCAAGCTCCTCGCCGGCCTCGGCGTGCGGGTGCTCGGCTACGTCAAGCAGGTCGGCGACGTGATCGCCGACGTGCCGGACCCGACCGCGCCGACGCTGGAGCAGGTCGAGGCGACGCCGGTGCGCTGCCCCGACTCGGCGGCGGCGTTCCGGATGATCGACCTGATCGAGAGCGTCCGCAAGGACCAGGATTCGGTCGGCGGCGTCTGCGAGCTGGTGGCGACCGGGGTGCCGGCCGGCTGGGGCGAGCCGGTCTTCGACAAGGTGAAGGCCGACCTGGCCAAGGCGCTGCTGTCGCTGCCGGCGGTCGTCGCGTTCGAGTACGGGGCCGGCTTCGCCGTCGCCCGGATGCGCGGCAGCGAGCACAACGACCTCTTCGTGCCGAACGCGGAGCGCAAGCCGCCGATCGGCACGGCGACGAACCGCCACGGCGGCATGCTCGGCGGCATCACGTCCGGCGAGCCGATCGTCTGCCGCGTGGCGATCAAGCCGACGAGCAGCCTGCCGCGGACGCAGCCGACCGTGACGCGAAGTGGCGAGCCGACCGAGATCCGCACGCGCGGCCGGCACGACCCGTGCCTGCTGCCGCGCTTCGTCCCGATGGGCGAGGCGATGATCTGCCTGGTGCTGGTCGATCACTGGCTGCGGTATCGGGCGCAGTGCGGAGAGCGGCCGACCACATAGCCCCCGGCTTGCCGGGGGTCTTGGTTGCGAAGACCCCCGGCAAGCCGGGGGCTATATGAAGAGGGACCGCCGCGCGTCAATAATCCTTCGTGACGAACTCGTACCCCGCCGCGACGTACAGGGCCAGTCCGGCGACGGCCGACGCGAGGATCGACAACCCCGGCAGCCAGCCGCCGACGCGGGTCAGCTCGGCCAGGTTGACGACGTCGCGGTGGTCGGTCTCCGCGCCGATGGCCTGCATCAGCACCAGGTGGATGTCGAGCGGCTTCGGCAGGATCCAGTACGCCGACTCGACCAGGAAGCGCGACACGCCGCCGAGGTCGCTCAGCTCCGGCTGTAGCCAGAGGGCGTGCCGGCCGTAGTTCATCGCCCAGCAGATCAGCCAGAAGAAGATCGCCCCGAAGACGCAGACGACCGTGCTCCGCGTCGAGACGGCGAGCATCGCCGAGAAGCCGAAGAAGATCGCGAAGTGGAGCAGCAGCAGCGGCACGCACGCCCAGTAGCCCGACGTCCAGACGCCGGTCCGCATCCCCAGGGCGAGCCACGTCAGGCCGATGAACAGGACGACCTGGAACCCGACGAACGCCAGGACGCCGAGGATCTTCCCCGACAGCAGCGACCAGCGCGACACCGGCTTGGCGAGGAGGACCGACACCGCCGACGGCTCGACGAACGCCGGCAGGAAGCCGGCCGTCCAGATCAAGGCGAGCAGCAGGCCGAACGCGTCGGCGACCCAGCCGGCGAGCTGGAACTGGAACGTCCGCACCACGTCCTCGCGGCCGCGGTTGACCTCGATCGCCGGGAAGGCCCCGAAGCCGAGCGACAGCTCGCCCTGGACGATCGGCACGCCGTGCCGCAGGGCGGCCTCGACGACCTTGTACTGCGGGTAGTGCCCGTCCGCCTGGAACGCGGCCACCTCGGCCAGGCCGGCCGTCGCCGGGCTGGCCGCCTGGCCGAACACGCCGGCGACGACGCCGGCCGCCTTGCGCACGTCGTCGCGCTGGACGGCCTCGATGCCGGCCTCGCCCTTGATGCCGAGCGGCACGTCGCCGCTGACGGAGACCGACGTACACACCAGCGTGCACATGAGCGTCACGCCGACCATGAGCCAGAAGATGCCGGACGCCCGCGCCTGGCGGAACGTGTCGCGGACGAGCCAGCGCAGGGTGTAGATCGCCTCGGGCGCGGTCATGCCCCACCTCCCTGGTAGATCTCGGCGAGGGCGGTTTCGAGCGGCCGGCCCTTGAGCAACTCGGCGAGCGACCCCTGGCGGACGACCTGGCCGCGGACGAGGACGACCGCCCGGGTGCAGACCTGCTCGACCTCGGCGGCGACGTGCGAGACGAGCAGGACCCCGCCGCCCCGGCCGACCACGTCGGCGACGACCTCGCGCAGGAGCACCCGGCCGGACAGGTCGAGCCCCTCGGTCGGCTCGTCGAGGACGAGGAGGCGCGGCTCGTTGAGCAGGGCCTGGGCGATGCCGAGCCGCTGGACCATGCCCTTGCTGAACCGGCCGATCGGCTCGTCGGCCCGGTCGGCGAGGCCGACGCGCTCCAGCAGCCGGCCGATGCGCGGCTGGAGGATGTCCTGCGGCACGAACGCCAGCGCGCCGTAGAACTCGAGCAGGGCCCGGGCGGTCGGATACTTCGGAAAGGCGTGGTTCTCGTGGACGTAGCCGACCTGGGCGAGCGTCCGCCGGTCGCTGAGCGGCCGGCCGAGCCGGGCGATCTCGCCGCCGGACAGACGGCACAGGCCGAGCAGGAGCTTGATCAGCGTCGTCTTGCCGGCCCGGTTCGGACCGAGCAGGCCGACGACCTCGCCGGGCCCGACGCGGAGCGTCGCGTCGCGCACGGCGACGACGTCGCGGCCGCGCGACCACGGGTCGGCGTAGGTCTTGTAGACGCGGCGGAACTCGACCAGCGCTTCGGCCGACACGGCGGCACACCCTCCCCGAGGCGAACGGTCCGATGCGAAAACATGCCCGACGCGGGGGGCGAAAGCAAATCTACCAACGGCGAAGCCCCGGGAGTCTGGGACGACTTCCGGGGCTGGGCGGGTTGTCGGGGTCGCGTCACTTGTAGAGCGAGATCTGGACGCCGTCCTGCATGATGATCGTGAACGCGGTCTTGATCTTCTCGATGCGCTCGGCGCTCGTCCCGGTGATGACCTTGTAAGCCGGCAAGGCCGTCGTCGGGCTCGTCTGCGTGTTGCCGAACGTCTGGACGGTTTGGAGGAAGCCGAGGCACTGCCCCTTCAGGGTCGACGTGCTCTCGAACAGGCCGCCGAACGCCAGGGCGTGGACGAGGACGGGCCGGGTCGTCGTCGAATAGCCCGGCCGGCCGGTCGCCCGGGCGATCGACTCGGTTGAACTCGGGCCGATGTAGGCGTTGACCGACCCGGCGGTGTTCCCGGTCGGGTTGTCGGCCAGGGTGCGGACGAGGCGGTACGTCTCGCGGATGACGGTCGTGTCCATGTTGCCGAGGCTGGAGACGCTCGGGTATTCGCTCGGCATGCGGCAGGTGAAGTACGACTGGCCGACGCCGTTGTTCGAGAAGCCGGCCACCGCGGTGTGGTTCGGGACGCCGTCCGTCTCGAAGACGACGAGCTTGCGCGCCCCGACCCGGCCGTTGCCGCCGGCCATGCCGGTCGGCTGGCCGGTGTCGAACGACTGGAGGTTCGCGTTGCTGCTGAACTGGTTGTAGGCCAGGGTGAAGCCCCACATCGGGCAGGTGCCGCCGGAGGCGTACGGGGCCTCGCGGTAGTTCTGATCGACGCCGAAGCTGCTCGTGAACGGCCGGATCTCGCCGCCGGTGCCGGCCCGCGGCAGGAGGGTGCCGTCGTTCTGGATGACGCACGGCGGGTACCACAGCGCGTTGGCCATGTAGCCGTAGTTCTTGCCGAGCGGGCCGCGGGCGCGGTTGAACCGGCGGCTGTTGTCGCTGTCGGTCGAGTTCGCCTTCGGCACAGAGAAGTAGACCTGGCTGACCCAGTCGTTGGGGTGGTTGCGTTCGATGTCCTGCAGGGCGGCCTGGATGCCGGTCTTGAGGACCCACATCGGGGCCTCGTGGCAGTTGCCCGGCCGCCAGGTGCGCCACGTGTTGTCGTAGTCGCCGAAGACGAAGTCGCCGAACGTGAGCGGCCCGAACCAGAAGCGGTGCTTCGGCCGGTACGGGTTGTCGCGGTAGTCCATGTACGCCCCGGGCGTCTCGGCGAAGACGACCTGGTTCGTGCTGACGCTCGCGGTCAGGGCCCCGTCGACGCGGAGTTGCCAGATCGACAGGTTCGTATCGACCGCGGAGACGGTGTAGATCGGGCCGGACGTCGCGCTGTTGAACCGGACGCGCGTCCCGACCGGCGGCACCCAGTTGAGCATGTTCGCCGCGACGTCCGAGTCGGAGGTCGTCTTGACCCGGATCGGCGAGTTCGCCGCCAGGCCGCTGGAGTAGTTCTGGTAGATGCGGCCGATCGGCTGCCAGGTGCTGTTCGGCTTGGCGCGGATCGCCGCCGGGGCGCTGCTCGTCGCCCAGGAGAAGTCGCTCCCGTAGCCGGACAGGAGCGTCATGCCGTGCGTGCCGCTGTCCTCCCAGCCGTCGAAGCCGACGACCCAGTCGATGTACTCGCGCCAGAAGAGCTGGTCCATGTTCGACCCGGCGTTGGCGACCGTGTCCGGGATCGAGTCGAAGTAGAGGATGCGCCCGCAGCGGACGTTGTCCGGGAACGGGTTCGGGCCGGTGTTCTTCAGCCAGTAGAGGATCGCGTCGTAGTTCGGCTCCCAGCGCCAGGTGACGCCGGCCGCGTCGGTGTAGCTCGACGTCCGGCGGCGCGGCGCGCCGTTGCTCTGGTAGAGGACGTTGTTGTCGTCGAGGCGCTTCTTGTTGCCGCCGCTGGTGCGGACCATCCAGAAGAAGCGCTGCCGCCAGTCGCGGATCGTCTCGTTCGTCGCGGTCGTCGAGCCGGACACCTCGGGGTTGGCGGTCGTGTCCGGGACGGGCGGCCAACTGAAGAACGACTTGCCGTAGTGGCCGGGGCCGTAGCTGAACCCGGCCGGGGTCGCGCCGTGGATCGAGTTCGCGTCGACGTTCTCGAAGGCCGGCTGCTGGACCGTCCAGGCGACGGTCGGCGTCGCGGCCGGCGTCGTCGAGGTGACGACCGGCCGGGCGAACTCGTAGGCGTTCTTGAGGAAGTGCGTGCTTGCGGTGTAGGTCAGCGTCCCGGTGGTCGGCCACTGCGACACGACCGGGGTCGTGTTGACGAAGCGCGGCTTGTCGCCGAGCGAGCCGGCCCAGTTCGGGATCGCGGTCGGGTAGTTGTCGCCGTCGAACGCGGTGACCGGCACCCGGGCCGCCGACCCGGTGAAGGCGCGGACCATGCCGCCGGTGCCATCGACGGTGTAGAAGTCCTCGACGATCGGGTTTCCGGCCGTGGTGGTGTAGGTCTGGTTGCCGACCTTGAAGATCTCCTGGGTGTCGGTCCGGACGTAGTCCCCGGCGTAGGTCCCCTGTTCGGAGTTGACCAGGCCGGCCTTGGCGTAGGGCGGGTCGGTCGCGTTCGTGTTCGCGGTCGTGTCCGGGTCGTAGTGGCCGAAGCGCGGCACGCGCGGGTCGTTGTTCAGCGACGAGTAGGGCGGGTTGGTCGTGCTGCCGGTCTTCGGCCGGACCAGGAAGCTGTCGAACGCCATCGACCCGGAGAAGTCCATCACCAGGGCGACGTCGCGCGGGCGGTGGATCGCCTGGGCGGTCGCCTCGACCGGCATCGACGCCAGGCCGAAGATCTTCGCGAAGGCGAAGTTGACCGTCGTGGTGATGCGCGTCTCGGCCAGGCCCCAGTTGTAGCCGGTCGGCGGGGTGTGGCTGCCGTCCTCGGTGATGAGGTTGCTCGACCGGAACGCCGCCGGCGTGGTCGACGTGTCGTAGTACAGGACGCCGATCCGCACCGTGGCGTTCGCGGCCGGGATCGCCTGGCCCAGGACGAGCGCCGCCGCGGCGGAGTTCTTGCCGTTGACGAACGCGGCGGCGATGTTGTTGTTCGTGCCGGACATGCCGTCCAGGGTGCGCGCCGCCGCCATGGCCGACATGTCGGCGGCGTTCTGGCACTGGGTCTTGCCCAGGGCGAGCAGGCTCAGGTCGATGCACAGCGCGACCATGCCCAGCAGCCCGACCAAACAGAGCGCCGTCAGCGGGACGATCGCCCCGCGGCGCGTGCGGTTCGTGGTTCGGTTCATCGCGACGGCTCCTCGGACGGCCTCAGTTGGCTTCGCTGTTGACGACGGCGTTGGCGATCAAGGTCAGCGTCGTGGGCAGGCGCACCAGCGACGGCACGATCGGCGAGTAGCTCACCTCGAGGCGCACCTCGATGAACTGCCCGACGGCCGTGTCCCAGATGGCGACGTTGTTCCCGCCGCTGACGAGCTGGTTCCCGGTGACGGCATCGACCGCCCGGATCGTGATCGACGTCGCCTTGTTGTAGCCGACCATGCGCCCTTTCAGCCCCTGCAGCCGGGCGTCGACCTGGTCGCGGATCTGGTCCGGCAGCGCCGACCCGACGTTCGTGTTGACGCAGGCGTAGCGCGTCCCCTCGCGGACGGCGTTGTCCATGAGGTTCTTGACCATGATCAGGTAGGCGAACTCCATGATCCCGAACAGGATCACGAAGAAGATCAGCGCGACGAACGCGAACTCGACCAGGGCGGCCCCTTCGCGACGACGGCGGTTGGCGCGGCGGATCATGGCGGCTCCGGGGTCGGTTACTGGTTCGGGATGGTCGGGTCGACCGTGAACGGCGAGTCGAGGTTCGAGTACGCCAGCACCTGGGCCGTGATGCGCCGCGTCGGCTGGAAGTACGTCTGCGTCGGGCTCCAGCGCACGTCGCTGTACGGGATCGAAACCGTCACCTTGAGCTGGTCGAGCCGGTTCGCCTGGTACGGGTGGTCCTTCGCGGTGATCGGCGGGACCGGCGGCGTGTTGCTCAGGTTCTCGAACGTCACCAGGACGTTCGTCGTCGTGACGCCGGACCGGGCCAGCCAGCGCTTCACCGCCGTCTCGACGTCGGTCTGGCCGGTCGTCGGCGTCGCGTAGATCAGGGTCAGCTCGCCTGTGTTCGGGTCGCGGCGCGACCCGGCCGAGGCGATACGGCCGCCTTCGCGGACGGCCCCCTCCAGGAGCATCTGCGCGTCGAGGAAGCGGCCGACCTCCCAGATGCCGAACAGGAGGATGAGCAGGAACGGCAGGATGACGGCGAACTCGACCGTCGCGACGGCGTCGCGGCGGATCGGGGGACGTGACGCACGACGGAGCATGGAGATCCCTCTGAAGGTCGCACGACCGCACCGCCTCGGGAAACGCCCGAGGGACGCCGACCGACGAGGGGGATCGGTGCCGGCGTCCGGACCGCGAATCGGGGGCCGAGGGTGGGCCGGCTGACGCGACGGCCGCGCCCCGGGCTCGGGGAGCCGACACAACTATAGGTCGCGATTTTGCCGGTTGCGCCGGCGGGGCGCGAAAATCCGCGAAAAGGCCGAACCGGTCGCGCCGATCGGCTCGGTGGGACGGCGCTCGCCGCCCGGTCGGCCCGGTCCCGGCCGGCCGCGGCGCTTGTTGCAACTTCGGGCCAGGTCTATAATTTAGCGTGGTGACTCGCACCGGGCTTCCCGCGCACGGAAGCATCCTCGGCAGGGCCAACTTCGCATGGACGAACTGAACCACGAATGTGGCGTCGCGGCGATTTACCACCTGCCGGGGCCGCCGTCGCGCCTCGCCCCGCTCGCCGGCCCGGAGCAGGTGTCGCGCCTCATGCCGCGCATGCTGCTCGACCTCCAGAACCGGGGCCAGCTCGCCGCCGGGTTCTCGACCTTCTCGCCCGGCCGCGAGAAGATCCTCGACACGTACAAGCAGATCGGCACCGTCATCGAGGCGTTCCGGCTCAGCCACCAGGCGAAGTACGAGAACCTGATGCGCGAGTACGCGGGGAGGGCGGCCATCGGCCACACCCGCTACGCGACCTGCGGCGCGAACGACAAGAGCTACGCCCAGCCGTTCGAGCGGCACCACGGCTGTAAATGGAAATGGTTCGCCTTCGCGTTCAACGGCCAGCTCGCCAACTACCACCAGCTCCGCGAGCGGCTCCTCACCCAGACCGACTACCACCTCACCCGCAACACCGACACCGAGATCATCATGCACTACCTCAGCCACGAGCTGAGCCAGTGCGGCGATGACCGCCCGGACCTGTTCGAGGTGTTCGGCCGGCTGACCGAGACGTTCGACGGCGCGTACAACCTCGTCTTCCTCAACGCGATGGGCGACATGGTCGTCCTGCGCGACCCGCTCGGCTTCCGGCCGATGTGCTACGCCGAGGAGGACGGCCTGTTCGCCGCGGCCAGCGAGAGCTGCGCCCTGACGAACCTCGGCTTCCGCGAGACGCACTCCCTCGAACCCGGCGAGATGATCCTGATCCAGGACGGCCACATCCGCCGGCGGCGCTTCGCGTCGCGCCGCCGGACGGCCCACTGCTTCTTCGAGTGGATCTACTTCGCCAACGTCGCCAGCACGCTCGACGACCGGAGCGTCTACCTCGCCCGGGCGGCGCTCGGCGAGGAGCTCGCCGCCCAGGAGCGCCGCCTGGAGCGGGTGCCGTTCGACGCCGACACGATCGTCGTCCCGGTGCCGGACACCGGCAAGGCCGCCGCCGACGCGATGGCTTACTCGCTGGGCCTTCGCTCGGTCGAGGGCTTGATGCGCAACCGCTACGTCGGCCGGACGTTCATCGAGGGCCAGAACCGGGCCGAGCGCGTGCAGCTGAAGTACACCCCACTGCGCGAGGTGCTCGCCGGCAAGCGCGTCCTGCTGATCGAGGACACGATCGTCCGCAGCACGACGATGAAGACGCTGCTGCGCGACCTGCGCGAGCGCGGCGGGGCGAAGGAGATCCACGTCCGGGTGGCGTGCCCGCCGATCGTCGCGCCGTGCTTCTACGGCATCGACATGTCCACGGTCGGCGAACTGTTCGCGCCGAAGTACCTGGCGGGGGCCCGGCCGACGGTCGCCGAGCAGAACCGCATGGCGTCCGACCTCGGGGCGGACAGCCTGTTCTACCTGCCGATCGACTCGATCGCGCGGTGCATCGGCCTGGACCGCAGCCGTCTCTGCCAGGCGTGCCTGGACGGTGAGTATCCGACCGCGACCGGCGAGCAGCTGTACCAGATCTCGCTGCTCAACCGCAACGGCGAGGCGAACGGCCGGACCTACGAGCTGGTCGAGGCGCTGCCGAACGTGTCGTGACTCGCGTTCTCACGGCGCGGCGCTTCTGCTACGATGAGGGCGAGGTGAGCGCCATGGCCAGGAAGAAGGACGCCGGCGCGCCGGACGAGATCGTCATCGTCTGCCGCAACCGCCGGGCGACGCACGAGTACGAGATCCTCGACACGCTCGAGTGCGGCCTCGTCCTGACCGGGACCGAGGTCAAGAGCCTGCGCGAGAACCTGGCCATGCTCGAGGACGCCTACGCCAAGCTCGAGGACGACGAGTTGTGGCTGATCGGCAGCGAGATCCCCGAGTACACGCAGGGGAACCGCCTCAACCACAAGCCGCGCCGGCCGCGGAAGCTGTTGCTGCACAAGCGCGAGATCGACAAGTTCTGCGGCAAGGCGACGCAGAAAGGGCTGACGCTCATCCCGCTGAAGATCTACTTCAAGAACGGCCGGGCGAAGGTCGAGATCGCCATCGGCCGGGGCAAGCAGCTGCACGACAAGCGCGCCGCCGCCAAGGACGCGGAGACGAAGCGCGACATTCGCCGCGAGATGGCCAACCGCCGCAAGCGCTGACGCGGCGACACGGACGTCGATCCCCGGACCAGGAGGGTCCCAGCCCATGGTGTCCCAGTTCAACTGGCGCAGCGGCGTGGCGCTGCTCCTGTCCTGCGGCCTGGTCGGCTGCTTGAGCTTCTCGCTGGAGTTCGGCGGCAGGCGACCACCTCACCCCGCGGCCGATTCGATCCTCTGCCAGAGCGGCAACGTCACCCTCCAGCCGGGCGAACTGCGAACGGTCTACTACCCGGTCGCGTACCACTCGCCGCCGAACCTCGAAGTCAGCTCGAACTCGTTCTTCAAGCGCGTCGAACTGCTTAACCAGCAACGCGACCACTTCTGCGTCCGGGCGTCGGATCCGGGCGGCTTCCCGATCGAGGTGAGCTGGTCGGCGAAGGGCCTGCCGGTGACGGTCGCCCTGCCGGCCCCGCCGGTCCTCGTCGTGCCGTCGCCGGACGGGCCACCCACCGTGCCACCGCCGCCCGTGGCACCGGTGGTGCCTCGCCCGGTCCTGCCGCCGTTGGCCCCGTGACGCGGAGGGCCGGGCCATGCACCTCGTCGCCCTGGTCGAACGGGCCGACCACGTCTGCTGCCGCTACCGGGTCGAGGCGTTCCGGCCGCACCTGGAGGCGGCCGGCCACACCCTATCCGTCGAGCCGCTGCCGCGGTCGTGGTGGTCGCGCTGGCTCCTCTTCCGCAGGCTGCGCGCCGCGACGGTCCTCGTCCAGCGCCGGCTGCTGCCGTTCTGGGAACTGCTCCTCCTGCGGTCGAGCGTCGGCCGGCTGCTGTTCGACCTCGACGACGCCGTCTTCCTGCGCGACTCGTACGCGCCGCGCGGCCTGGAGCATCCGGGCCGCTGGCGGCGCTTCGTCGCCCTGGTCCGCCGCTGCGACGCGGTCATCGCCGGCAACGCCTGGCTCGCCGAGCGCGTGAAGCGGGCCGCGCCGAACGTCGAGGTTGCCGTCATCCCGACGTGCGTCGAGCCGGCGGACTACACGCCGACGACTTCCGACCGGCCGGGGACGCAGCTCGTCTGGGTCGGCTCGTCGAGCACGCTTCAAGGGCTGGAGCGCGCCCGGCCGATGTTAGAGACGGTCGGTCGGTCGGTCCCGGGCGTCGCGTTGAAGGTCGTCTGCGACCGCTTTCCGGACCTGGCGCTGCCGCTGGTGCGGGTGCCGTGGGACGGCGCGACCGAGGCGGCCGAGATCGCCTCGGCCGATGTCGGCATCGCCTGGGTGCCGGACGACGACTGGAGCCGGGGCAAGTGCGGCCTGAAGGTGCTCCAGTACCTGGCGGCTGGCCTGCCGGTCGTCGCCAACCCGGTCGGCGTCCATCGCGAGATGGTCCGCCCCGGCGCGACCGGCTTCCTGGCGACGACGGAGGACGAGTGGGTCGCCGCCGTCCGGACGCTCGCCGCCGACGCCGCCCTGCGACGCCGGATGGGGGCGGCGGGCCGGGCCCTGGTGGAGCGGTCGTACAGCGTCCGCGCCGGGGCGTCCGCGTGGCGGCGACTGCTCGCGTCCCTCCAATCCCCCTCAAGCCCGGGTGCTGCGTCACCCGGGGCGGCCTGACCAGGGAGAGGGCCATGCCCGACCCGATCACGCTGGACCGCGGCGGCCTCCGCTGGCACATCGCCCCCGATCTGGCCCACCTCCTCGGCGACGCCGGCCCGCGCCTCGCCGAGTGGGAGGCGGCCGGCCGGGTCCACGTCGTGAAGCAGGCCCCGCACCGTACCTTGTACCGCGTGACGCTGCCGGAGGTGGACTTCCACCTGAAGTACTACCCGATGCGCGACATGCGCGCGGTCCTGCGGCAACTCGTCCGGCCGAGCAAGGCCCGCATGGAGTACGACCGGGCCCGCGAGGTCGCCCGCCGCGGCGTGCCGACGATCGAGCCGCTCGCGCTGGGCGAGGTGGTCGGCCGGCCCGGGGCGAGCTACCTGCTGACTCGCACCCTGCCGGGGACTCGCTCCCTGGCGGCGTTCCTGGAAGACGAACTGCCGCGGTTCGACCCGGCCCGCGCGACCCGCCTGCGGCAGCGCCTGGCGAAGGCGCTGGGCGGCCTCCTCGCCCGGATGCACGACGGCGGCGTCCTGCACGACGACCTGCACCCGGGCAACGTCCTGCTCGGCCTCGACGCCGACGACGAGCCGACCCTGTACCTGATCGACCTGCTCGCCAGCCGGCTGCGCGGCCCGCTCGACTGGCCGACGCGGCGCGAGAACCTCGTCGTCCTCAACCGCTGGTTCCTGCTGCGCTCGGCCCGGACGGATCGGCTGCGCTTCTGGCGCGCCTACGAGGCCGCTTGCGGCTCGCTGCCGGCCGACTCGGCCGGCAGCCGCGAGCGCGACCTGGAGGGGTCGTCCGTGGCGTCGAACCTGCGCTTCTGGCGGAGCCTCGACCGCCGCTGCCTGGCGAACAACCGCTACTTCCGCCGGGTCCGCGAGCGGGGCGTGCGCGGCCACGTCACCGCGCAGCTGCCCGCCGACTGGCTCGCGGCGACCCTGCGCGACCCGGACGCACTCTTCGCCGGGCCGGGGGTGCGGATCTTGAAGCACTCGCGCTCCGCGACGGTGGCGGTCGTGCCGACCGAGGGCGGGCCGCTGTTGTGGAAGCGCTTCGCCGTCACGACGTGGAGCGACCCGTGGACGGCCCTGGTGCGGCCGACGCCGACGCTGCGCTCGTGGGCGCTCGGCCACGCCCTGCGGGCGCGCGGCCTGCCGACGCCGCTGCCGCTGCTCGTCCTGCACCGCACCTGGGCCGGCCTGGCACGCGAGGGCTACCTCCTGACGGAATACCTGCCCGACGCCCGCCACCTCGGCGACCACGCCGACCACCTCCTCACCGTGCCGGAGCCGGAGCGGAGACAGCGCCTGCGGACGCTGACACTCCGCCTGGCCGACGTCGTCGCCCGGCTGCACCGCTACCGCCTGTCGCACCGCGACCTGAAGGCGTCGAACGTCCTCGTCTCGTCGAAGCCGTGGGTGCTGCCCCGCACCGACAAGACGCTCCCCGGCGAACCGCCGAGCGGCGACGTCGGCGGCGACCACGTCTGGCTCATCGACCTGGTCGGCCTGCGGCAGCAGCGTCGGCTGACCCGGCGGCGCAAGTTCCAGAACCTGGCCCGGCTGAACGCCAGCTTCCGCGACCACCCGCTCGTGACGACGGCGGTGAAGTTGCGCTTCCTCAAGGCGTACCTCGGCCCGCACGGCGACGACCCGGCCGTGTGGAAGGCGTACTGGCGCGGCGTCGCTTCGGCGACGGTCGCGAAGCTGGCCAAAAACGCCCGCAGCGGGCGGCCGGTCCACTGACCGCGCCTGGAAAGCAGCCCTCGCCGGCCGTAAAACGACCGGCGAGGAGGTGGCCGCATGTCCGCGCGTCTGATCGTCGTCCTCGGCACCGCGAGCCAGGTGCCGACGCGCCACCGCAACCACGTCGGCCTGTTCCTGCAATGGGACGACCTCGGCCTGCTGTTCGACCCGGGCGAGGGCACCCAGCGGCAGATGACGATGGCTGGCCTGAGCGCCACCCAGATCACGCACGTCGTCCTGACACACTTCCACGGCGACCACTGCCTCGGCCTGCCCGGCGTGCTTCAGCGGCTGTCGCTGGACCGCGTCCCCGGGCCGGTGCCGCTCATCTACCCGGCGAGTGGGCAGCGCTTCGTCCGCAACCTGCGCCGGGCGTCGATGTTCTTCGACGCCGGCAACGTCGTCGAGCAGCCGCTGGAGGTGAAGGCCGGCCAGGCGGTCGAGGTCTTCCGCCGGGGGGCGGTCGCCCTGACGGCCCGGATGCTCGACCACGGCGTCGATTGCCTCGGCTACCGCCTGGAGGAGGACGGCGGCCGGCGCATGCTGCCGGAGAAGCTGGAGGCCCTCGGCCTGCGCGGCCCCGAAATTGGCAAACTTCAGCGGCAGGGCACCCTGGAGAAGGACGGCCGCGTCATCCGCGTCGAGGACGTGAGCGAGGAGCGGATCGGCCAGGTATTCTCGCTCGTGCTGGACACACGCCTGTGCGACGGGGCGCGCGAGACGGCGCGCGGCGCGGACCTGCTCGTCTGCGAGGCGACGTACCTCGACGGCGAGCGCGACGAGGCGTTCGAGCGTCACCACCTGACGGCGTCGCAGGCCGGGGCGCTGGCGGCCGAGGCGGGCGCGCGGCGGCTCGTGCTGATGCACTACTCGCAGCGCTACTTCGACCTGCGCGACCACTTCGCGGCGGCGAGTGCCCACCACGGCGACGTCTACGCCGCGGAGGATCTCGACCGCATCCCGCTACCGCAGCGGCGGTGACTGGGAGCGCGGGCGTCCCGCCCGCCTCTTCCTCCTCGAAGGCGAAGAGCGGGCGGGACGCCCGCGCTCCCGGTCGGCTCTGTCCTTGCATCGCCGGCCGTTGTGCGTCATACTGCTGCCGGGACACCCGTTCCGTAACCCGCATTCGGCTCGCCAGGGGGCCTCTGGATCGCATGGCCGACACGCCTTCCGCATTCCTGGTCGTCCGCCTGGATGACGGCTTCGGGGACGTGTTCCCCCTCTCCGCCGGCCAGCAGGCCACGCTCGGCCGCGCCCCGACCAACCGCATCGTCCTCAAGGACGACCTCTGCAGCCGCGAGCACGCCGAGGTCGGCCTGCGCGACGGCCGGTGGCGCGTCCGTGACCTGAACAGCCTCAACGGCGTCCGCGTCAACGGCGACCGCGTCCAGGGCGAGGTCGACCTCCGCCCCGGCGACGAGGTCCGCCTCGGCCGGACCAGCCTCCTCTTCGTCGAGGACCTCGCCCAGCTGCCCGAGACGCCCCTCGGCACCGAGACCGTCCACGGCCAGGGGCCGGAGGACAGCGGCCTCGCCATCAAGAAGCGCCTCAACCAGACGCGATTCCTCGCCCCGGTCACCCCGGAGAACGAACAGACGACCGGGGCCCAGCCCGTCCTCGGGGCCGGCCCGCCGCGGCACGCCCTCAGCAACGACCTCGCCCTGCTCTACCGCCTCGCGCTGCAGATGGGGGCCGCCGAGACGGTCGAGGCCCTGTGCAAGGTCGTCCTCGACGGCCTGCTCGAAACCATCCCCGCCGAGACCGGCGCGATCCTCACCGTGCCGAAGGGCCGCGACGTGCCGGTCGGCCAGGCCGCCCGCGGGGCCGAACTCGAGGTCGCCGCGTTCCGCCACCGCCACAACAAGGAGGTCCGCTACAAGCGCGTCAGCGACTTCGTCAGCAACGAGGTCCTCGCCAGCCGCGAGGCGATCCTCGCCGAGGACGTCGAGCGCAACCGCCACCTCAAGGCGCGCGAGAGCATCTCCGAGATGGGCGCGACGAGCCTCATCTGCGCCCCGGTCCTCTTCGAGCAGAAGGTGCTCGGCCTGATCCACCTCTACTGCGCCGACCCGCGCAAGGCCCTCGACGGCGAGGACCTGGAGTTCGCCGTCGCCGTCGCGAAGCAGCTCGGCACCGTCCTGCACCAGATGCTCCGCAGCCAGTCGCTCAAAGCGGCGAACCGGTCGCTGCGCGACCAGCTCAAGGCCGAGAGCGAACTGATCGGCGAGAGCCCGGCCATCCGCGACGTCGAGTCGCAGATCGCGCGCGTCTCGCAGACGAACGCGACGTGCCTCGTCCGCGGCGAGAGCGGCTCCGGCAAGGAACTCGTCGCCCGGGCGGTCCACTACAACAGCCCGCGCAAGGACGGGCCGTTCGTCTGCCTCAACTGCGCCGCCCTGACGGAGACCCTGCTGGAGAGCGAGCTGTTCGGCCACGAGAAGGGGTCGTTCACCGGCGCGACGGAGAAGAAGCTCGGCAAGTTCGAGTCGGCCAACCACGGGACGATCTTCCTCGACGAGATCGGCGAGATGAGCATCGGCACCCAGGCGAAGCTGCTCCGGGTGCTGGAGGGCCACCCGTTCGAGCGCGTCGGCGGCAGCACGCCGGTCCAGGTCGACGTCCGCGTCGTCGCCGCGACGAACCAGCCGCTGGAGGAGAACGTCCGGGCGAACACGTTCCGCAAGGACCTGTTCTACCGCCTGGCCGTGGTGCAGATCGTCGTCCCGCCGCTGCGCAAGCGCAAGAGCGACATCCCGCTCCTGGCCCGGCACTTCCTGCAGCGCTTCGTCCGCGAGACGGGCCGAAAGATCCGCGACTTCACCGACGAGGCCCTGCAGAAGATGGAGGAGCACGACTGGCCCGGCAACGTCCGCGAGCTGCGCAACGTCGTCGAGCGGGCCGTCGCCCTGGGGACCGGGCCGTTTCTCGACGTCGGCGACATCTGGCTGTCGTCGATCGACCTGCTCGGCCACCCGTCGGCGTCGTCGTCGGGCGTGCCGGGCCTGCCGCCGTACGAGCCGGTGTCGCTGGAGGAGCTGGAGCGGCGGCACATCCTCGCGACGCTGAAGCACACCAACTGGAACAAGAGCCAGGCCGCCGCGATCCTCAACATCGAGCGCTCGACGCTCGACCGCAAGATCAAGGCGTATGAGCTGAGCCGGGACTGAATTCCTACCTCCCCTCGCCCCCCGGCTTTGTGGGGGGAGAGGGGCCGGGGGTGAGGGGGGCGGGGGCGATAGGGTGGTGACAATGCCATCCCCCCACGGCCGGCCTTCGCCCCCCTCACCCCAACCCCTCTCCCCCCGCAAAGCCGGGGGGCGAGGGGCTTCCTGAGCGGAGCACCCCCCGATGGACACCCTGTTGACCGAGATCGAAACGACCTACCGCACCGCCGGGGGCCCGGCCGCCCTGGAGCGCCTGTGCGCCACCCTGCGCGAGCGCGGCGATTACACCGGCCTCTTCTATGCGATGCTGATGACGAAGCGGCACGAACTGGGCCTCGACCCGGTGCCGACCGGGCCGGCGAGCGACATCCCGGCCGAGAAGCAGGCCGCGTTCGAGGACGCGATCCGCGCCGCCGCCCGGACGGCGGGTCGGCTCTACCTCGACGCCGGCGACGTGGCGCACGCCTGGCCGTTCTTCCGCATGATCGGCGAGCCGGGCCCGGTCCGCGACGCGCTGGACGCCGTGTCGCTCGACGGGGTCGACAACCTCGAACCGCTCGTCAACATCGCCTACTACGAGGGCGTCCACCCGACGCGCGGCTTCGACTGGATCCTCGAGCGCTACGGCCTGTGCAGCGCGATCACGACGCTCGGCAGCCAGGAGCTGCCGGCCGCCCCAACCGTGCGCGACCACGTCGTCGGCCGGGTCGTCCAGACGCTGTACCACGAGCTGCGCGAGCGCCTCGCCGCTGAGATCGAACGCCGGATGGGCGTCCTGCCGAAGGAGGCCGACCTGCCGGTAGGGACGCCGGGCGTCGTCCGCAGACTGATGGCCGGGCGCGACTACCTCTTCGAGGAGGAGGCGTACCACATCGACACGTCGCACCTGTCGAGCACGGTCCAGCTGGCGATGCACCTCGACGGCGGCCCGGCCCTGGAACTGGCCCGGGAGCTGGCCGAGTACGGGGCGAAGCTCAAGGGCCGCTGGTCGCACCCGGGCGACCCGCCGTTCGAGGACCTGTACGACAGCGCGGGCAAGTACCTGGCCATCCTCGCCGGGGTTGGCGTCGAGGAAAACCTGGCGTACTTCCGCGACCAGGCCGAGGCGGCGGACCCGGACGCCGTCGGCACGTTCCCGGCCGAGGTGCTCGTCAACCTGCTGCTCAAGCTCAACCGGCCGGCCGAGGCGTTGGCGGCGGCGCGGAAGTTTCTCGCGGCGACCGGCGGCCGGCGGCTTAGTTGCCCGTCGGTCGTCGAGCTCTGCTCGCGGCAGGGGGACTACGCCGCCCTGGCCGAGACGGCCCGCGCGCAAGGCGACGCGATCCATTTCCTGGCCGGGCTGCTCGGCAAGCCGTGATCGCGCGTCAGGTCGACGCCGGGAGGTGGGTGCCCAGGTCGCTCAGGATGGCGGCGGCCTTGTTGGCGTCGACGATCGTGTCGAAGGCGACGTAGCCGATGAACTTCTCGCCGAGGACGGCCATCGTCATCCCCTGGAAGCTCAACCCGGCCTTCGACCACTCCTGCGTGACGCGGTGGCCGAGGCCGGCCTCGTTGTCGCCCTCGACGCGCATGACGACCGGGTCGTCCACCTCGTGCAGCCCGGCCGACTTCGCCGCCCGGACCTGGAGCGGCCCGCTGATCGGCGCGACGTACAGGACGCCGTAGCCCGGCTTGTCCGCCTTGCGCCGCGTGTAGATGTATTCGAGGTTCGCCCCGGCCTGGGCCAACATGGCGAGCTTCGCCGCGACGCCGCCCGCCTGGTCAGTCACCTCGCCGGCCCAGACGTGGACCCGGTCCAGTTTGAATCCCATGATGCCCTCCCCCCGTGTTACTTGAAGAATCGATGTGGTTGTGGGGATTGTAACAATTGGCCCCCGCGAAGCGAGTACGATCCGGCGATTTTCGCCCGCCGGGCCGCGCACGAAAAAAGGGAGCCGGGCCGGCTCCCCCCTGGATCGTGCGTGGCGATCGTTCGCCGCGACAGGGCAGGCGAACGACGAATGGACTCGAACTCCTCGCCGGGCCGGTCAACCGCTTCCTGGGTCGCGGGACACGCCGCTCCGCGGCGGAGAACCGCACCACTTCGGTAGGGGCCGTCCGTTACCCCCTCCCCCGGCGAGGCGCAACCGCTCGGCCGCCTCAGCGGCCGTAGCAGCCGCAGCAGCCCGCCGACCGGCCGTAGCAGGCGCTGTACGCGACGGTGCCGTAGCAGCCGCCGCCGCAGCCGTAGCAGCCGCTGTAGGCCGTCGTGCCGTAGCACCCGTAGCAGCCGCTGTAGGCCGTGGTGCCATAGCAGCCGTAGCAGCCGCTATACGCCACCGTCGTGCCGTAGCACGCCGCGCCGCCGTAGCAGCCGCTGTAGACGACGGTGCCCGCGCAGCCGCCGCCGCAGCCGTAGCACGAGCTGTACGCCACCGTCGTGCCGTAGCACGCCGCCCCGCCGTAGCAGGCGCTGTAGGCCACCGCGCCGCCATAGCAGCCGTAGCAGCTGGTCACGACCGGGTACGGATGGTACGCCGGGGCTTCCGCGCCGCCCGACAGGGCCGCCAGCAACAGAACACTATACATCCCGTCTCCTCCTGATCACACGGCCCACCCAGCGCCTCCAGGTCCCCCAATCTAGGGCCACCGGCTTCCGCTCCGGATCCCGACCTGGGCGCGCACTTTCGCACCATCTCCCGTACCACCACGGAGACGAGCAGGCCGGCCGGAGTACGGCGGCGGCGTCTGTGACCCCGTCGTGGCGGACGACTCGACCGATCGCCAGAAGGAAGGTGAGAAAGCAGGTGTTCCTCGCGCTATGGTAAAGCTGGGCGTTCTAGTATGCAAGAGCGAACCGTTGAAAAATCGATACATTTGCTCCAGATCGCCTGGCTTCTCGAAGCTGACTCCCTTCACCGCCCCGGGCGGGTGGCCATTCGCCCGGCGTCGCCTTGCCGAATCGCTACAATGCCGACGGACCCAATCCCGGATTCGGAGGGGACTTGCGATGCTACCGGCGGTGCTGCTGAGCGTGGCCCTGACGCTGGGCCAGGGCAAGGTCGAGGCCGACCTCGTCCTGCGCGGCGGGCGCATTCACGACGGCCAGGGCAAGGCCGAGGTCGTCGGCGACGTCGCGGTCAAGGGAGACCGCATCGTCGCCGTCGGCGCGTTCGAGGTCGCCGGCCAGCCGAAGGTGATCGACGTGGCCGGCCTGGTCGTCGCGCCGGGGTTCATCGACCTGCACACGCACAGTGACACCCCGCTGACAAGAGCGGCGACGCGGCAGAACCTCAGCTACCTGACCCAGGGCGTCACGACGGCGGTGACCGGCAACTGCGGCTCCGGGCCGCACGTCGTCGCGCCGTGGATGCGCGAGCTGGAGCAGGGCGGCGTCGGCTCGAACGTCGCCCACCTCGTCCCGCACAACGACGTCCGCCGGGCCGTCATGGGCAACGTCAACCGGCCGCCGACCGAGGCCGAGCTGAAGAAGATGGAGGCCCTCGTCGAGCAGGCGATGAAGGACGGCTGCTGGGGCCTCTCGACCGGGCTGATTTACAACCCGGGCACCTACTCGAAGACCGACGAGCTGATCGCCCTGGCGAAGGTGGCGGCGAAGCACGGCGGCATCTACGCCAGCCACATGCGCGACGAGGGCTCCGGCCTGTTACCGGCGATCGAGGAGCTGCTGACGATCGGCCGGGACGGCGGCCTGCCGGTCCACATCTCGCACATCAAGTCGACCGGCCGGGCCAACTGGGGCAAGGCCGCCGACGCGATCGCCCTGATCGAGCAGGCCCGCATGAAGGGCCAGGCGGTGACGGCCGACCAGTACCCGTACGCGGCGAGCAGCACGTCCCTCTCGGCGACGATCGTGCCGACCGTCTACCGCGAAGGCTCCGCCGCGGACTTCGTCAAACGGTTCGACGACCCGGAGGTCGGCCCGAAGCTGCGCGACGCCCTGAAGAAGGCCCTCGACAACAAGCGCGACGGGGCCGATATCAAGATCGCCTACTTCGAGCGGAACACCGCCTGGAACGGCAAGTCGATCGCCGACCTGGCGAAGCAGGAGAACAAGCCGGCGCTGGACATCGCCGTTGAGATCCTCCGCAAGGGCGGGGCGCAGATCGTCAATTTCGGCATGAGCGAGGAGGACGTGCGCCTGTTCATGAAGCAGCCGTGGGTCGCGACGGCGAGCGACGGCTCGTCGAAGGTGCCGCTGCCCAGCGCGACGGACGTGCCGCACCCGCGCACCTACGGCACGTTCCCGCGCAAGATCGGCCGGTACTGCCTGGAGGACAAGCAGCTGCCGCTGGAGCAGGCGATCCGCAGCGCGAGCGGCCTGCCGGCCGACATCCTCCGGCTGCCGGAGCGCGGCTACCTCAAGGCGGGCTACTTCGCCGACGTGGTCGTCTTCGACCCGGCGACGTTCCGCGACGTGGCGACGTACGACAAGCCGCACCAGTACTCGACCGGGGTGCGGCACCTGCTCGTCAACGGGAAGTTCGCCATCAGCGACGGCAAGTCGACGACGACCCTCGCCGGGCGGGTGTTGCGGCGCGGGGGGAAGGAGTAGTTTTGGAGTGCGGCGATTCATCGCCGCTTTGTTTTGGCCTTCCTTGTTAGCTTCGTTGTTCCGCCGGCCCGATCAGACATTGGGCTGGTCACAACCCGGCCGTCCGTGGTGGGATAGACGGTTGGCTCGGGGAGGTGCCCGGGGTGAAACGCACCTCGCGGCGCGCGCGAAACGTTGGCGGCCTTGGCGGCCTTGGCGGACCTGTCGCCCATTGTCCGCGATCGTCGCCCATCGGGGGCCTGCCCGGCGAGATGTCGGGGGGGGAACTGGTGGGGGAGGGGACCGGGAAAAAAGGAAAACAAAACGAAGGCCAAAGACCAAAGCGGCGATGAATCGCCGCACTCCAAAAGGGCCTCGCTTGCCTCGCCGGCGCGGTCGGGTATGATGAGGGCCGGAACCGCGCGACGCACACGAACCAGGGATGGCGTATGACCCGTGTCATCGTGTTCGATTTCGGCAACGTCGTGGCCCATTTCAGCCACGACCGGATCGTCGAACAGCTGGCGGCGATCTCGCCGCTCGACCCGGAGGCGATCTACGACCGGGTGCTCGCCTCGCCGCTGGACTATGAACTGGACGTCGGGGCCGTGCCGGTCGAGGCGTTCCGGGCCGAGCTGCGGCGGCGGATCGAGGCCCGGTCGGTCAGCGACGCCGACCTCGACCGGGCGTTCAGCGACATGTTCACCCGGAACGACGCCATCTGCGACGCCCTGCCGCTGCTCGCCCGGCGGCACCGGCTCGTGCTGCTGAGCAACACGAACGCCCTGCACGCGGCCCACTTCACGCGGCAGTTCGCCCGCGAGCTGGGCCACTTCCAGGCCCTGGTGTTCTCGCACGAGGTGCGCGCCCGCAAGCCGGACGCGGCGATCTACCTCGCCTGCCAGGAGCGGGCCGACTGCCGGCCGGGCGACATCCTCTTCGTCGATGACCGCGAGGAGAACGTCGCGACGGCCCGCAGCCTCGGCTGGGAAGCAATCCACTACCAGCCCATGGCGGGGCTGCCCGACCGTCTGCGGGCCCTCGCGACCTGACCGAACCCTTCGCCGGGAGGCGTAACGATGAACCCGATCGAGAAGACCGACCCGGAGACGTGGCAGGCGATCGTCCACGAGCGCAACCGGCAGCAGCACGGCCTGGAGATGATCGCGTCGGAGAACTACGCCAGCGCCGCGGTGATGGCCGCCCAGGGCGGCGTGATGACGAACAAGTACGCCGAGGGCTACCCCGGCCGGCGCTACTACGGCGGCTGCGAGTTCGTCGACGTCGTCGAGCAGCTCGCCCTCGACCGGATCAAGAAGCTGTTCGACGCCCCGTTCGCCAACGTCCAGCCGCACTCCGGCGCGCAGGCGAACATGGCCGTCTACTTCGCCTGCCTGGAGCCGCGCGACACGATCCTGGCGATGAACCTCGCCCACGGCGGCCACCTCACCCACGGCATGCACCTGAACTTCTCCGGCAAGCTGTACAACGTCGTCCACTACGGCGTGACGCGCGACACGGAGCTGATCGACTTCGACCAGGTGCGCGACCTGGCCCGCGAACACAAGCCGAAGCTCATCGTCGCCGGGGCGAGCGCCTATAGCCGGGTGATCGACTTCAGCCGGTTCGCCGAGATCGCCGCGGAGCACAAGGCCCTGTTCATGGTCGACATGGCCCACATCGCCGGCCTGGTCGCCGGCGAGCAGCACCCGAACCCTATGCTCTGGGCCGACTTCGTCACGAGCACGACGCACAAGACGCTCCGCGGCCCGCGCGGCGGCTTCGTCCTGACGCGGCACGAAGAGTGGGCGAAGAAGGTCAACCAGGCCGTCTTCCCGGGGATGCAGGGCGGCCCGCTCATGCACGTCATCGCGGCGAAGGCGGTCGCGTTCCAGGAGGCGCTGCACAAGTCGTTCAGCGGCTACGCGGCCCAGGTCGTCGCCAACGCGCGGACGCTGGCCTACGAGCTGACGCGGCGGCGCTTCCGGCTCGTCTCGGGTGGGACGGACAACCACCTGGTTCTGGTGGACGTCACGTCGCGCGGCCTGACGGGCAAGGTGGCGGAGCGCGCCCTCGACGCGGCGGGGATCACGGTCAACCGGAACGGCATCCCGTTCGACACGCGGCCGCCGCTCGACCCGAGCGGGGTGCGGATCGGGACGCCGGCCCTGACGACGCGCGGCATGCGCGAGACGGAGATGCGGCAGATCGCCGGCTGGATCGGCGACGTGCTCGCCGCCCCGGAAGACGCGGCGCTGCAGGCGCGCGTCGCCGGCCAGGTGCGCGAGCTGGGCCGGCACTACCCCGCGCCGTCCGACGCGGCCGCGTATTCCTGAATCGGTTCGTTCACCCGGCGAGCCGGGGGCGTCAGCCCCCGGAGGTCCCGTTTCGGTGACAGTGAGGTGTCCTCTGGGGGCTGACGCCCCCGGCTCGCCAAAACCCGCCGGAGCCTCTCCCATGACCGTCGCGCGGACCGCTCTCGTCCTGCTCCTCGTCGCCGCCGTCTTCGCCCTGGGGCGCTGGTCGGCGAACCTCCCCACGCCGCCCGACAACGCCGCCGTCGCGGACGAGAAGGCCCCGGCCGCCGGCTGGGTCAAGGGCAAGGGCTACGGCCCCGTCTGGGGCAAGGACGACGAGGTCGGCTCCCTCAACGCCATGACGCCGGCGACGATCCGCGACGCGCTCCGCCTCGCGAAGGACGGCACCGTCCACGACCTCGGGGTCGTCTACAGCCGGAACAGCTTCCGCTGGCCGGGCCACAGCCCGGGCGAGATCCTCACCTTCCGCAGCCCGGAGGGCATCACCCGCCAGCGCGACTTCGCGGCGGCGGTCGATCCGAAGGCCAACCCGGAAAAGATCGCCTGGCACAGCTCGGCCCTGTTCATCAACGACAACGTCGGCACCCAGATCGACGGCCTCGGCCACATCACCGCCGGCGGCGACTTCCGCTGGTACAACGGCTTCAAGGAGGCCGACGCCGGCGGCAACTTCGGCATCCGCAAGTGCGACTCCACCACCATTCCGCCGATCATCACGCGCGGCGTCCTGCTCGACGTCGCCGGGATGCGCGGCGTCGAGGCCCTGCCGCCGAACTACCGCATCACCGCCGACGACCTCAAGGCCTGCGCCGAGAAGCAGAGGGTGGCCCTCAAGCCGGGCGACACCGTCCTGATCCGCACCGGCACCCTCCGCTTCTGGGGCGAGGACGGGGCCGACCACGACAAGATCCGCGCCCACGACTCAGCCGGCATCGACCTCGGGGCGGCACGCTGGCTCGTCGAGGAGATGGGGGCGATCCTCGTCGGCTCCGACACGTCCGGCCTGGAGTGGACGCCGGGGCCGGACCAGGCGGCGGGCGGCTTCATCCCGGTCCACCGGTATCTGCTCATCGACCAGGGCGTCCACATCGGCGAGTTCCATTACCTGGAAGACCTCGCGAAGGCGAAGGCGTGGGAGTTCTGCTACGTCTGCACGACGAACAAGCTCAAGGGCACCGTGGCCGGCTTCGCGCTGCGGCCGCTGGCGATCCGTTGACACCGCGAGAGGGCGTTCATGATCCGCACCCTGACTCTGGCCCTGGTCTTCACGCTGGCCGCGCGAGCGACGGCCGAGCCGCCGAGATACGAGTTCCAGGTCGTCAAGCAGGGCGACACGATCGCGGCGAAGGAACGCGACAAGCGCACCGTCTTCGTCGTCACGAGCAAGACCGGCATCGGCGGCGGCGAGATCCGCCTCGCCGCCGGCGACTGGCCGGCCGACGTCACCCTGCGCTTCGAGTACGTCGACGGGCAGGGGAACGGTTTCAAGACCCTGGAGGACTTCTCCCTGGCGACGGGTCGGCTCCGCGTCGCCGGTTCACACAAGCAGAGCGGGGCGCTGCCGTTCTACCTGCCGGACGCCGCCGGGCAGTACGCGAAGGACCAGCCGCCGGCGGGGCACCTGCGCGTCGCGATCGCCCCGAAGGACGGCGCGCTGGAGGTGACGCTTCCGACGCACCTCCTCGTCGGGGCGAAGAAGGTCAACCTCACCTGGATCGACGCCTACCGCAATTGACGCGGGGGCGGCGCGGTATTCCCAGCCGGGCACGGATGCGGTACTCTGAGAGGGGAGAGGGACCGCACGCATGAGCATGAGCCGACGGCACCAGGCCCGGGAAGTGGCCCTTCAGCTGCTCTTTCAATACGACCTGAACCCGCGCGTCACGCGCGAGATGGTCGCGGCGTACGCCCACGCCGAACTCGCCGACGCCGAGCTGGAGGCGTTCGCCCTCGCCATCTACGAGGGGGCGCTGCGGCACCGGACCCAGATCGACCTCCGCATCGCCGAGGCGGCCGAGAACTGGCGGCTGCCGCGCATGGCCGTCGTCGATCGGAACGTCCTCCGCCTGGGAGCCTACGAACTGCTCTTCGCCCCGGACACGCCGCCGAACGTCGCCCTCGACGAGGCGATCGAGCTGGCCCGCAAGTTCGGCTCGGCCGACTCGCCGGCGTTCGTCAACGGCGTCCTGGACAAGGTCCGCCAGTCCGCCACCCCGGCCGCGCCGCCGGCGACCGATGCCCCGGCGTAGCCCGTTCACGGCCCTGTGCCAGACGCTGAGCCGGCCGGCACAGACGGACCGGGCCGACCTGCACGTCCACAGCACGCACAGCGACGGCCTGTACACCCCGGCCGAACTGATCGACCTCGCCTGCCGCTCGGGCCTCGCCGCCCTGGCGATCACCGACCACGACACGCTCGCCGCGATCCCCGACGCCCGCGCCGCCGCTGCGGGGCGCGGCCTGGAGGTCATCCCCGCCGTCGAGATCACCGCCGACTTCGACGGCCGCGAGGTCCACCTGCTGGCGTACTTCGTCGATCCGGACGACGGTCCGCTGCTCGCCGCGCTGGCCCGGCTGCGGCACGCCCGGGTGAGCCGCTTCCGCGAGATGTTCGACAAGCTCCGCGCCGCCGGGGTGCCGCTCTGCGAGGAGGACGTCCCCATCGCGCCGCTGGAGACGCTCGGCCGGCCGCACCTCGCCCGGCTCATCGTCGGGGCCGGTCGAGCCGGCTCCGTCCGCGAGGCGATCCAGCGCTACCTGCTCGACGGGAGCCCGTTCGTCGTGCCGAAGGTGCGCCTGCCGCTCGGCGAGGCGACGGCCCTTGTCCGCGACGCGGGCGGCGTCTCGTCGCTGGCCCACCCGTGGCACCAGACGACGCGCGACCAGCTGAAGGCGATGTGCAACGTCGGCCTGACGGCGGTCGAGGTCGAGTATCCCGACTTCAAGTCGGCCCGTGCGCGACAACTCCGGACCTGGGCCAGCGAACTAGGCCTCGCCGTCAGCGGCGGCAGCGACTGCCACGGACCGGGGCGTCGTCCGGTCGGGTCGCACACCGTCTCGCGGGCTGAACTCGATGCACTCCGCGCACTTTCTCGCCGCCCCGTCTAAATTTCACTAGCATGATAAAGATTATCGTCTCGGCCGGTGGAGGGACGCGATGCGGGACTTTGTCGGAGGGGCCGTCGCGGCGGTGGTGCTGCTGGTCGGCGTTGTTGGCGGACTGGCGGCGTGGGAGCGCTGGACGCGCGGCGTCCGGCTGCTGAACGTCTCTTACGACCCGACGCGCGAGCTGTGGGCCGAGTTGAACGCGGCCTTCGCCCGGCGGTCGGACGAGCGGATCGACTTGCGCACGTCGCACGGCGGCTCGTCGAGCCAGGCCCGGGCCGTGCTCGACGGCCTCGACGCGGACGTGGTCAGCCTCGCGCTCTGGCCGGACGTCGATGGCCTGCGCCAGGCCGGCCTCGTCGCTCCGGGTTGGGACGCCCGGCCGGCACCATACTTCTCGACGGTCGTCTTCGTCGTCCGCAAGGGCAACCCGCTCGGCCTGCGCGACTGGCCCGACCTCGTCGCGAAGGACGCGGCGGTCGTGACGCCGAACCCGAAGACGTCGGGCAACGGCCGGGCGAGTTTCGTCGCCGCGTGGGGGGCGACCCTGCGACGGACCGGCTCGGAGGACGCGGCGCGGGAGTTCGTCCGCGAGCTGTACCGCCGCGTGCCGGTACTAGACACCGGGGCCCGCAACGCGGCGTTGACGTTCTCCCAGAAGCGGATCGGCGACGTGCAGCTCGCCTGGGAGAACGAGGCGTACCTCCAGCTGCGCGAGTTCCCCGACGCGCTGGAGGTCGTCCACCCGTCCGGCGGAAGCCTGCGCGTCGAACCGCCGGTCGCCGTCGTTGACAAGGTCGTCGATCGCAAGGGGACGCGCGCCGTCGCGGAGGCGTATCTGGACTTCCTCGGCACCCCGGAGGCGCGGGAGATCCTCGCCCGGCACCACTACCGGCCGCGCGGTTCCGACGCAGCCGGGCTGTTCGACGTCCGCGAGGTCGTGCCGGGTGGCTGGGCGGAAGCCCAGGGGCGCTTCTTTGCCCAGGGCGGGGAATACGACCGTTTGACGGCGGGGGACTGACATGCCCCCCCGTCCGCGCGTCCTGCCCGGTTTCGGCCTCAGCCTCGGCTACGCGACGGCGTACCTCGGCCTGCTGGTCCTCGTGCCGCTAGTCGCCTGCTTCGCGGCGGCGTCGGCCTTGACGTGGGAGCGCTTCTGGGCCGTCGTCTGGACGCCGAACGCCCAGGCGGCGTACGCCCTCAGCCTCGGGGCCGCCCTCGCCGCGGCGGTCGTCAACCTGTTCCTCGGCTTCCTCGTAGCGTGGGTGCTCGTCCGCTACGACTTCGCCGGCAAGCGCATCCTCGACGCCCTGGTCGATCTGCCATTCGCGCTGCCGACGGCCGTCGCCGGGCTGGTCTACTCGTCGCTCTACGCCGCCGACGGCTGGTACGGCCAGTTCCTCACGCCGCTCGGCATCGAGGCGAGCTACAACCGGCTCGCGATCGTCCTGGTGCTGGTCTTTACCAGCTTCCCGTTCGTCGTGCGGACGGTGCAGCCGGTGTTGCAGGAGCTGGAGCCGGAGTTGGAGGAGGCGTCGGCGACCCTCGGCGCGACCCGATGGGAGACGTTTTCCCGCGTCCTGCTGCCGCAGGTGCTCCCGGCCTTGCTGACCGGCTTCGCCCTGGCGTTCGCCCGGGCGCTGGGCGAGTACGGCAGCGTCGTCTTCGTCTCGAGCAACAAGGCCGGCGAGACGCAGATCGCCCCGATGCTCGTCGTCGCCAAGCTGGAGGAGTACGACCCGACGACCGGCTTCCGCTACGACGAGGCGGCCGCCATCGCGGTCGTCCTGCTGGCGATGTCGTTCGCCCTGCTCGTGGCGATCAACCTGCTCGAACGTTGGAGCAAGCGCCATGCCGCGTAGGTCGCAGGCCGACCCGCCCTGGGTGCGCGTCGTCCTCATCGGCGGGGCGTTCGCCGTCGTCGGCGGGCTGATCGCCGTCCCGGTCGTCCACGTCTTCTGGCGGGCGTTCGCCAACGGGCCGGCGGCCTACTTCGCGGCCTTGTTCAACGACCCGCTCACGCGCCACGCGATCGGCCTGACGCTGACCGTCGCTCCGCTGGCCGTCGCTCTGAACGTCGTCTTCGGCGTCGCGGCGGCGTGGGCGATCGCCCGGTTCCGCTTCCCGGGCCGGGCGCTGCTGCTGGCGTTGATCGACCTGCCGTTCGCCGTCTCGCCGGTGGTGGCGGGGCTGATCTTCGTCCTGGTGTTCGGCCGGCAGGGGTTCCTTGGGCCGTGGCTGGAGGCGGCGGGGTTGAAGGTCATCTTCGCCGTGCCGGGCCTCGTCCTGGCGACGGCGTTCGTGACGTTCCCGTACGTGGCGCGCGAGCTGATCCCGGTCCTGGAGGCGACCGGCCAGGACGAGGAGCTGGCGGCGCGCAGCCTCGGGGCGAGCGGCTGGCAGATGTTCTGGCGCGTGACGCTGCCGAACATCAAGTGGGGCCTGCTCTACGGCGTCATCCTGTGCAACGCCCGGGCGATGGGCGAGTACGGGGCCGTCTCGGTCGTCTCGGGCCGGATCGCCGGCGAGACGGACACGATGCCGCTGCGCGTCGAGAAGCTGTTCCAGGAGCCGGGGAGGCTGCCGGAGGCGTTCGCCGTCGCGTCGCTGTTGACGGTGCTCGCCCTGGTGACGCTGTTCCTGAAAGTGTGGCTCGAACGGCGCGGCGAAGCGGAGGAGAAGCGATGAGCATCCGCGTCGAGGGCCTCGGCAAGCGCTTCGGCGACTTCGTCGCCCTGGCCGACGTCAACCTGTCGGCGAAGTCCGGCAGCCTGACGGCCCTGCTCGGCCCATCCGGCTCCGGCAAGACGACGCTGCTGCGCTGCATCGCCGGGCTGGAAGCACCCGACGTCGGCCGCGTCCACTACGCCGAGGCGGAGGTGACGCACGTCGCGGCCAAGTCGCGCAACGTCGGGTTCGTGTTTCAGCACTACGCCCTGTTCCGGCACATGACCATCTTCGAGAACGTCGCCTTCGCGCTGCGGGTGCGCCGCCGGCCGGAGAAGGTGATCCGCGACCGGGTGCGCGAGCTGCTCCACCTCGTCCGCCTGGAGGGGCTCGAAGGCCGTCGGCCGGACCAGCTTTCCGGCGGCCAGCGGCAGCGCATCGCCCTGGCCCGGGCGCTCGCCGCCGAGCCGGCGGTGCTCCTGCTGGACGAGCCGTTCGGAGCGCTGGACGCCAAGGTGCGCCAGGAGTTGCGCCAGTGGCTGCGCCGGCTGCACGAGGAGGTGACGGTGACGACGCTCCTCGTGACGCACGACCAGGAGGAGGCGTTCGAGGTGGCGGACCACGTCGTCGTGATGAACCGCGGCCGGGTCGAGCAGGCTGGCAGCCCGGAGGACGTGTTCGACCACCCGGCGACGCCGTTCGTGATGGACTTCCTCGGCAACGTCAATGTCTTCCATGCCCGGGTCGAGAACGGCCATGCCTACGTCGGCCGGCTGCCGCTGGCGTCGTTGCACCAGCACGGAGCCGGCGACGGCCCGGTGACAGTCTACGTCCGGCCGCACGAACTGGACGTGAGCCACTCGCCGGAGGACGGCGGCAGCCTCGCCGCGACGGTGCAGCACGTCCACCCGGCCGGGGCGGTGCGACGGGTCCACCTGCGCGCCCTGGACGGCGGCCTGACGCTGCACGTCGAGCTGACGCCGGAGCGGCAGGCGGAGTTGGGCCTGAAGGCCGGCGACGTGGTCTTCGTCGTGCCACGGCGGGTCCGCGTCTTCGCCCAGGACTACGTCATTTGACGGGGCCGACCCGCTCCGGACCGCCCGACGCGCAAGGCTTACCAGGAGATGCGCCGGGCGGGCCGGTCGGGGCGGGTTTTCGCTTTGCCCGAGGTGTCGCGCCTCCATAGGATGCTTCTACCCCCGGCCCGGCGGCCGGGGGTCGCCGGCGGGCCGTCCGCCGCGGGCATCCCGAACCGAACGAGGTCGATTCCGTGGGAAACGCTCTCCTCCTCGAGTTCTACGACGCGATCCCCGAACGCCGGCCGGAGGACAACCCGATCGAGTGGCGCATCCGCTACCAGGCGGCGTGCGAGAGTTACAAGAAGCTGGTCGCCGCCCGGTACTTCGAGAGCAGCCTGCTCCGCCTGCTGGCCACGACGGACGACGCCCGCAGCCGGCGGGCCGCCATCCTCGCCCTCGGCCTGCTCGGGACGATGGACCACGCGAACCGCCCGCTGACCGACGCCCTGCACGACGACGACTACGACGTCCGCCAGCAGGCGGCCGAGTCGCTCCGGCTGCTCTGGTTCCGCGGCGCGGGCGACGACGCCCACCAGGAGCTGACGAAGGCCCTCCGCAAGCGCGACCGGGGCCGGGCCCGCGACGCCCTCGACCAGATCGTCCTGAAGTACCCGGCCTTCGGCGAGGCGTACAACCAGCGGGCGATCCTGCATTACCGGGACAAGGAGTGGGCCAAGGCGGTCGCCGACTGCGAGAAGGCCCTGCAGTGCAACCCGCAGCACTTCGGGGCGCTGTCCGGCCTCGGCCAGGCGCTGCTGCAACTGCGCAAGACGCGCGCCGCGCTGCGGGCCTTCCGCCAGGCGTTGAAGATCCACCCCGGTTTGGAAGGGATCGCCGAGACGGTGCGGGTGCTCGAAAACCGCCTCGGCGACGACAAGAAGTAGCCGTCACGTCCCCGCGACGACGACGAGCGCCCCGGCCTCGTGGCGCACTTCCGTCGGCGTGACCGCCACCGGCAGGGGCAACGTCGCCAGGAGCGGGGCCGGGTCGAACAGGACGGCCTCCCCCTGGAGCGTCGCGCCCGGCACCCGGGCGACCTCGTCGCGAACCAGGGCGAGGATGACGCCGCGCAGCGGCCCGGCCGGCAGGCCGTAGAAGTCCAGTTCGACGAGCCGGGCGCGCACCTTCCCCTCGGCCGCCTCCAGCCGCCAGATCATGCGGAACGGCACCGACAGCATCAGGGTCGGGTACTTCCCCTCGACGGCTACGCCGTCGGCGGTGAGGCGGACCTGGAGTTCCTGGGCCGGGAGGTCGTCCTCCGGGAGGAGGGAGAGCAGCCGGACGACGTCGTCGTCGGTGAGCCGGACCCGCAGCGCCTGAATCTCCATCGCCCCGTCCTTCCTCGTCGCCACCTCGCGTCCGGGCCCCGCCGCCGTGCCGGGCCTATTCTATGATTCGGCAACCGGCGAGGGCATCGGTCGGGACGGAACCCGGCTGTAAGAAACGGCCGGCCGGCTCGTTATTCGGGAAGGGGACCCCCCGACCGGGGAGGGAGCGTGACCGCGGCGAAGTCGATGACTGCCGCCCTGGATGCCTGGGTGCTGGCTTCGCTGCCGCGCGCCGTCGCCTTCGCGCGCTCCCTGGTCCGCGACGACGCGACCGCGGACGACCTCGTCCAGGAGTGCTACTGCAAGCTCCTGTACAAGGCTGGCGAGTACGACCTGCCCCGGGACGGCACCCGCCTGCTCTTCACCGCCTTGACTCGCGCGTGTATCGACCGCTCGCGGCGGCAACGGGCCAGCAGCCTCGACACCCTCCTCGACGGCGACCCGAACGACTCGCAGTTCGGCATGGCGGACCCGCGCGCGCTCGCCCCCGAGGCGATCGCCCAGCAGAACGAGCTGGAGGCGGCCCTGGACGACGCCCTCGGCCAACTGCCCCTGACGCAGCGCGCCGCCCTGGAACTGAAGGGGCTCGGCTACTCGCTGCGCGAGATCGCGCAGGCGCTCGACGTCAGCGAGAGCAACGCCGGCGTCCTGATCTACCGCGCCCGACAGACGCTGGCGGGTCGCCTGATGCCTTATCGCGACGAGGTGGTGCGATGACCGACCCCGACGAGGCCGCCGAACCGATGCCGGACGACTGGATCCTCGACGCCGTCCGCCGGCGGATGGACCGCGCCGCCGAGCGCGTCGATCCCCGGCCGCTGTTCGGCCGCATCACCCGGACGGTCCATCCGGCCCCGGCGGTGCCGGCGGGGCGCGCCTGGCCGCGCTGGCTCGGCCCGACTCTGACCATGGCGACGGCGGTCGGCCTGGTCCTGCTCGGCGGCTGGTTCTTCGAACCGGCCCACGGCCACGCCGGGCCGCGCGAGCTGCTCGCCGCCGTCCAGGAGGTCCACCGCCTGCCGATCGACCGCTGCTACCTCGTCGAATGCCGCCGCTCGCCGAACGCCCCCGACCCGTTCCCGAACGCGCCGCTGCTGCAAACGAGCCGCCTCTGGACGCGCGGCGACCGGTTCTTCCTCGTCCCCGGCGACGGTCGGATCGGCCGGGCCTGGGGCCGCGATGAGAACGGCAACCTGTGGATCGCACCGACACCCCGGGCCGGCGTCCGGGTTGAATCCAGGGAGATCCCCGCCGCCCTGGCGACGACGTTGGACATGCACACCCTCCGCGTCGATCAAGTCCTCGGCGACGTGCTCCAGCACTTCGACCTGACCGAGGTCGAAGCGGCCGACGAGGGCCTGTCCGGGTCGGAGACCGTCCGCGCCGTGCCGCGGCGCGGCGCGTTCACCTTCCTCCGGTGGGCGACGCTGGAGGTCGATCGTGAAACCAAAGTCCTCCGCCGGCTGGTAATAGCCCGGGGGCCGTTCGGCAAGGCCCCGTCGATCACGACCTACACGCTGGTCGAGACGCGCGCCCTCGAGACGGCTCGCTACTCGCTGGAGGGCCACCTCCGCGAGCCGTTCGAGGTCTACACGCGGCAACACCAGCCCGAGCGCTGGCTCGGCGAGTTGCGCAAGATGTACGGCCCGATGGCGGATCGCTGGTTCGGGCCGAAATAGGATTTCTGTACCCTCCGAGGCACTCTCATGCAGCGTTCCCTCCTCGTCGCGTTGCTGCTGCTGGGCGGGGTAGTCGCGCTGGCGGTCGCCCAGCCGCCGGCCCGCCAGCCGGACCCGAAACAACCCGACCCGAAACAGCCGGGCCGGCCGCCGTTGTTCGGCCAGAAGCAGCCGCCGATGGCCGGCAAGGAGAAGGAGCCGACCCCGGAGCAAGTCTCCTTCTTCGAGAAGAACATCCGCCCGGTCCTCGTCGAGAAGTGCATCAGCTGCCACTCCAAGGAAGACAACAAGACGCGCGGCGGCCTGGCCCTCGACACGCGCGACGGCGTTCGCGCCGGCGGCGAGAGCGGCCCGGCGATCGTCGTCGGCCGGCCGGACCAGAGCCTGCTCATCAAGGCCCTCAAGCACACCGGCGACTTGAAGATGCCGCCGGCCAAGAAGGGCGAGGAGGAGCCGGTCAAGCTCGAGGACCACGTCCTCGCCAACTTCGAGAAGTGGGTCAAGGACGGGGCCGCCGACCCGCGGACCGGCAAGATCCTCGCCAAGAACCTCGACATCGAGAAGGGCAAGGAACACTGGGCGTTCCGCCCCATCGCCACCCCGCCGGTGCCGACGCCGAAGGACAACGATTGGGCCCGCACCGACATCGACCGATTCCTCCTCGCCGCGATGGAGGCGAAGGGCCTCAAGCCGGTCGGCGACGCGGACGGCCGGACCCTCGTCCGCCGGATCTACTTCGACCTCGTCGGCCTGCCGCCGACCCCGGAGCAGGTGACCGCGTTCGTCCTCGACTTCGCGAAGGACGGCCAGAAGGCGGTCGAGAAGCTGGTCGATCAGCTGCTCGCCTCGCCGGCGTTCGGCGAGCGCTGGGGCCGCCACTGGCTCGACGTCGCCCGCTACGCCGAGTCGAGCGGCAAGGACCAGAACATCGTCTACCCGTTCGCGTGGCGCTTCCGCGACTACGTCATCGCCAGCCTCAACGCCGACAAGCCGTACAACCAGTTCCTCAAGGAGCAGATCGCCGGCGACCTCCTGCCAGCGAAGGACGACGCTCACAAGGCCGAGATGCAGATCGCGACCGGCTTCCTGGCCCTGGGATCCAAGGCGGTCGGCACGAACAACCCGCGCGAGTTCCGCATGGACGTCGTCGACGAGCAGCTCGACGCCCTGTCGCAGGGCATGCTCGGCCTGACGATCGCGTGTGCCCGGTGCCACGACCACAAGTTCGACCCGATCCCGCAGAAGGACTACTACGCCCTGGCCGGCATCTTCACCAGCAGCGACACCCGCTTCGGCGGGAGCCGCTCGCTCCAGGTGCGCCAGACGAGCGGCCTGGTCGAACTGCCTAAGGTCGATTCGGTCGCCGATGGCAACAAGCGCACCGCCGACGAGTTCGCCCGGCTCAAGACCCAGCTGGAGGACGCGAAGAAGGCCCTGACGACGGCCCAGGAGGAGCAGAGGAACGCGACGACCCCGCTCAACGGAATCCTCCGGGTGGCCTTTGCCCGGGCCCAGGTCGATACGCTGACGAAGCAGGTCGGCTACTACGACGAATCCGGCACCCCGAAGAAGATCGCCATGGGCGTCGTCGAGGGCTTCCGGGCCGCCGACACGCAGCTGCTCGAACGCGGCGACGTGGCCAAGGCGGGCGAGACGGTCCGTCGCGGCTTCCCGCAGGTGCTCGCCACCGGCAAGGAGCCGCGCATCGGCCGCGGCAGCGGTCGTAAGGAGCTGGCCGACTGGGTCGCCAGCGCCGACAACCCGCTGACGACGCGCGTCATCGCCAACCGCGTCTGGCTGCACCTGTTCGGTCATGGCATCGTCCACACACCGGACAACTTCGGCTTCCAGGGCGAGGCCCCGACGCACCCCGAACTGCTCGACCATCTGGCGAAGGCGTTCGTCGCCGACGGCTGGTCGCTGAAGGCGTTCATCAAGCGGCTCGTCCTGACGCGGGCGTACCAGATGGCCTCGACGACGACCGCCCCGCAGCAGGAGACCGACCCGGACAACGACTGGTTCTGGCGGCAGGACAAGAAGCGGCTGGAGGCCGAGGCGCTGCGCGACGCGATGCTCGCGGTCAGCGGCCGGCTCGACGCGACGCCGCCGGTCGGCTCGCCGCTGGCGAAGAACCTCGACGGCGTCGTCCGCGGCCCGGTCGGCGGTGGCGGCGGTGGCTTCCCGGGTCGTCCCGGCGGCGGGTTCGGCACGCCGGCGGAGAGCCGAAACCGGGCGGTCTACCTGCCGATCGTCCGCGACAACCCGGGCGAGTTCCTCACCCTGTTCGACTTCGCCGACACGAACAGCGTCACGGGGCAGCGCTCGGTGACGACGGTGCCGACGCAGGCGCTGTACTTCATGAACAACCCGTTCGTCCAGGCCCAGGCCGACGCCTTCGCGACCCGGCTGTCCGGCGACACCGACGACGAGAAGGTCAAGTCGGCGTTCCAGATCGCGTTCGGCCGCGACCCGCGGCCGGCCGAGGTCGCGGCGGTCGCGAAGCTCGCGACGAAGTTCCCCGGCCGGTCCAAGAGCGAGCTGTGGACCGTCTTCTGCCAGGCGCTGTTCGGCAGCGCGGAGTTCCGGACGATCGATTAAGCCGCATTCATATAGCCCCGGGCTTGCCCGGGGTGCCTTGAAGACGAAGACCCCGGGCAAGCCCGGGGCTATATGAAATCCCGGAGACCCCCATGGACCGTCGAACACTGCTCAAGACCACGTCGGCCGGCTTCGGCTACCTCGCCTTCGCCGGGTTGAACGCCGCCCTGCAGGCCCGCGAGGCGAAGAGCCCGCTGTCGCCGAAGGCGACCCACTTCCCGGGCACCGCGAAGCGCGTCATCTTCATGTTCATGAACGGCGCGCCGTCGCACGTCGATACGTTCGACTACAAGCCGCAGCTCCAGAAGGACGACGGCAAGACCGCCCCGGGTCGCGGCTTCGGCGGCGGCCGGAAGTTGCTCGCCTCGCCGTACGCGTTCAAGCAGTCCGGCCAGAGCGGCCTGTGGATCTCGGAGATCTTCCCCGAGCTGGGGAAGATGGCCGACGACCTGTGCCTGCTCCGCGGCATGCACACCGACTCGCAGGCCCACCCGCAGGCCACGTTGCAGATGCACACCGGCAGCTTCATCCAGACCCGGCCGTCGATGGGGGCGTGGGTGCTGTACGGCATGGGGACCGAGAACGACTGCCTGCCCGGCTTCATCAGCATCCGGCCGAGCGGCGGCGCGATCAACTACGGCAGCTCGTTCCTGCCGGGCGTCTACCAGGGCACGCGCGTCGGCGGCGCGGGCGGCTTCGGCGGCGGCGGCCAGATGACGATCGGCAACATCTCCAACCGCCGGCTCACGAAGGAGAAGCAGCGCGCCCAGCTCGACTTCCTGCAAGAACTCAACGAGGACGGCGCGAAGCAGCAGGGCGGCAGCGACGCGGTCGAGAGCGTCATCGAGTCGTTCGAGCTGGCCTTCCGGATGCAGGGCGAGCTGCCGAAGGTGATGGACCTCAACCAGGAGACGCGGGCGACGCAGCAGCGCTACGGTATCGGCGACAACGCGACGAGCGACTTCGGCCGGCAGTGCCTGACGGCCCGCCGGCTGGTCGAGGCCGGGGTGCGCTTCGTCGAGATCGGCCACGGCAACTGGGACCAGCACCAGAACCTGAAGGCGCAGCACCAGCAGCACGCGACGGCGATCGACAAGCCGATCGCCGGCCTGCTCGGCGACCTGAAGGACCGCGGCCTGCTCAAGGACACGCTCGTCATCTGGGGCGGCGAGTTCGGCCGGACGCCGTCGGCGCAGGGGACGGACGGCCGCGACCACAACAACCGCGGCTTCGCGATGTGGCTGGCCGGCGGCGGCGTCAAGGGCGGCCTCAGCCACGGCGCGACCGACGAGCACGGCTTCCAGGCGGTCGATGGCAAGATGCACGTCCACGACCTGCACGCGACGATCCTGCATCTCCTGGGCTTCGATCACGAGAAGCTCACCTACCGCCACGCCGGCCGCGACTTCCGCCTGACCGACGTCTACGGCAAGGTGGCGAAGGAGATCCTGGCGTAACGCCCCCGTCGCCGCCCCGAGGCCCGGCGTCGGACCGTCCGGGCCTCGGGGCCGTTTCGTTCCCGTCGGGACGGAACTCGGCACGCCGGTCCGCATCGGATACACTGGAGGTCACGGCGACCGGGTCGTCGCCGCCCCGGAGGTATCCCGATGCTGCCGTGCGTCCTGTCGCTCGCCGTGTTCGCCGCCCCGGTCCCCGAGGGCAAGGCCGAACCGTTCGACTTCTACACCAACCCAGTCCTCAACAAAACGCATGCTGGCACCGACGTCAAGAAAGTCGAATCCCTGGCGCTGGATGCTATCCCCGACCACGACGGGATCCTCCCGGGCACGAACGGCACCCTGCTCGTCGTCAAGACGACCCAGGGCCGCAACGCCAAGCTCCTGGTTCAGTCCGCCCGCCAGAAGGTCGGCGAGGACAAGGTCCTGCCGGTGCTGCTCATCGACCGCTACGTCACCTACAAGGAGGGCGAGGAGCAGACCGTCGTCTGCAAGGGCGAGGGCCTGAAGCTCTACCCCGGCTTCCGCTTCAGCCTCGACCTCGGCCAGGTCGTGCCGGAGGAGGTGCCGGCCGACCTCGCCCTGGTCAAGGACGGCGACGCGATCCAGGTCAAGGCGGACGCGAAGGCCCAGGTCGCGGTCGTGACGCGCTACGACCGGGCGATCGAGCCGGCCCGGACGGCGAAGGTCATCATCGGTGACCCGTTCGAGGCGAAGTACCACACCGGGACGTACAAGCTCTACGACGACGGCCGGCGGTCTGGCAAGCTGGTGCTGAAGGTCGAGGAGGACGGCAGCGTCACCGGGGCGTTCTACAGCGACCGGGACGGGGCGAAGTACGAGGTGCGCGGCCGGGTCGCCACGCCGGCGCACGCGATCCAGTTCACGGTCAACCTGCCGCGGACAGAGCAGGTCTTCGACGGCTGGCTGTTCACCGGCGACGGCAAGGCCCTCGTCGGCACGTCGCGCATCGGGGCCCGCCAGGCCGGGTTCTACGCCCTGCGGGTCGAGGACTAACCGAGACGGCCCTCCGGCTTCCTGCTATGGATAGAGGCGGAAGCGAAGTCCATCCGGAGGGAACCCCATGCGCGTCTTCGTCACCGGCGGCACCGGCCTGGTCGGCACCCGGCTCGTCCGCCGCCTCGTCGAACGCGGCGACCAGGCCGTCGTCCTGAGCCGCAGCGCCGCCAGGGCGAAGGCCAAACTCGGCCCAGACGTCGAGGTCGTCGAGGGCGACCCGATGACGGCCGGGCCGTGGATGAACGCCGTCGCCGCGTGCGACGCCGTCGTCAACCTCGTCGGCGAGAGCGTCTACGCCAAGCGCTGGAACGCCGAATTCAAGAAGCTCCTCACCGAGAGCCGGACCGTCTCGACCCGGAACGTCGTCGCCGCCTTGCGCGACCGGCCGACCACCGCCGCCGGCCGGGCCAAGGTCCTCGTCAACGCCTCGGCGATCGGCTACTACGGCCCGCACGGCGACGAGGAACTCGACGAGAACAGCCCGCCCGGCAACGACTTCCTGGCGAACCTGTCCGCCGAGTGGGAGAAGGAGGCGTTCGCCGCCCTGGCGTCCGGCGTCCGGGTCTGCACCGTCCGGGTCGGCATCGTCCTCGACAAGGACGGCGGGGCCCTGGCCAAGATGCTGACGCCGTTCCGCTGGGGTGTCGGCGGCCGGCTCGGCTCGGGCCGGCAGTGGATGAGCTGGATTCACGCCGAAGACCTCGTCCAATTGTTCCTGCTGCCGCTGGACGACGACAGGGCCAGCGGCGCGATCAACGGCACCGCCCCGAACCCGGAGACGAACGCCGAGTTCACGCGCGCCCTGGGTACCGTCCTGCGCCGGCCGACGTGGCTCCCCGCACCGGCCTGGGGCCTCCGCCTCCTGCTCGGCGAGTTCGCCGGGTCAATCCTGAACGGCCAGCGCGTCCTGCCACGCGAGGCCCTCCGGCTCGGCTACCAGTTCCGCCACCCGACCCTGGACGGGGCGCTTCGCCACATCCTCAACTGATGTCAGGGGTTGGATTGTTCGCGGAGTAGCAGTTGTGCCGAGCGTAACGATATTGCCCATCCTACCGACTTTCTCTTTTTTGCCGTTTTTTCCTTGGCAGTGCGGAACCCCTTTGCTAGCTTAAGCAAAGGAAAATCAAGAAGAGTTGCGAACAGCTTTCATTCAAACGAGCATTCGCACTCGATCAGGCGGCCGCTGCTTGGTTTTCACGACGGAGCGTTATCACGAATCTCAGTAGAAAGGATCGAAACATGACGGCGCAGAATCGCACCGCCCAGCCGGCCGTGGCTGAGCTGTCGGACCTGAACCTGGAAGTCGTCTCGGCCGGCAAGTCCCCGGCTCGCCTGGGCCGCTGGGTCGGCGGGACGTTCGGCGCGGCTGCCGGCGAGCAGTTCGTCCCGAGCCTCCTCCAGAACGCGACCGCGACGGTCGTCTCTGGCGCGCTGGGCAGCTGACCCGGGTCCGCCGCGGCCGCGCGGCGGTGCCCTTCGGGTGGCGTGGACTGTAAGCCCTCAGGGGGCGTTCCGGGACGGTGGAGCGCCGTTCGCGGTTCGCCCATGCATCCGCATTCAACGCTCGAACGAGAACGGGAGTCAATCATGCAGCAGGTGGAGTCGAAGAACACCAGCACCCCGGTGCTGTCGGACCTGGACCTGGAAGTGGTCGCCGGTGGGAAGTTCGTCGCCCAGCGGATCGCCAAGCCGTGGGTCGAGTTGGTCGGCGCGCAAGCCGGCTACACCGCTGGCGAGAGCATCGGCCGCAGCCTCGGCAGCTGAACCGCCGTCGGGCCGGGGTCGGCCGCCCCGGCATCGGTCGCGGCTTTCCGCCAACGAGCCACGTCGGACCGACGCGGCTCGTTTCGTTTCCGCCCCGCCTCACCACCATCCCCACCGCAGCCACGTCCCGATCAGCCCCTTCGCGAACGGCGTCAGCCGGGTGCGGTTGTACTGGTCGCCGAGCTTCCGCAGGACCTCCAGCTGGGTCGGATACGGGAAGACCGTCCCGGCGAAGGCGCGCACGCCGAGCCGGTTCGTCATCGCCAGGGAGACCGCCCCGATCGCGTCGCCGGCCGGGCCGCCGACGGCCGTCGCGCCGACGATCGCGTCGGTCCCCTTGCGCGCCAGCACCTGGACGAAGCCGTCCGTCTCGCCGTCGAGGCGGGCCCGGTCCACGTCGCCCCAGGCGACGCGGTATACGTCCACCGCCTGGTTCGCCGCCCGGGCCATTGCCAGGGTCGGGCCGACCTGGGCGACCTCCGGCTCGGTATAGGTACACCAGGGGATCGTTAGCCGGCTCAGCCGGCCCTTGCCGGGGAAGAGCGCGTTGCGGATCGCCAGGCGGGCCATCGCGTCGGCGGCGTGGGTGAACTGCCACCGCCCGGCCACGTCGCCGACGGCGTAGATGCGGCGGTTGCTCGTCCGCAGGTAGTCGTCCACGTCGAGGCCGCGTTCGGTGACCGCGACGCCGGCGGCGTCGAGGCCGAGGCCCTCGACGTTCGCCTTCCGCCCGGCGGCGACGAGGAAGGCGTCAGCGGCGAGGACGGTGCCGTCCGCCAGGGTGACAGACTTCGCTTCGACCGCCGGGGCGACGCGGGTGATCGTCGTCCCGAGGTGGAGGTGGACGCCGTCGGCGCGGAGGCTCCGTTCGAGCAGCCCGGCCGCCTCGGCGTCGTCGCGCGGCAGGAGGCGGGCATCGCGGCCGACGAGGTGGACTTCGGTCCCGAGGCGGCCGAACGCCTGGGAGAGTTCGCAGCCGATCGGCCCGCCGCCGAGGACGACGAGCCGCGCCGGGAGCCGGGTCAGGGTGAAGACGGTCTCGTTGGTGAGGTATCCGGCGTCGGCCAGGCCGGGCACGTCCGGCACGGCCGGCCGGCCGCCGGTCGCGAGGATCGCCTTGCGGAAGGCGAGCGTCGCCGAGCCGACCTGGAGCCGGTCCCGGCCGACGAAGCGGCCCTCGCCGAGGAAGACGTCCACGCCGAGGCGGGTGAAGCGCTCGACGGAGTCGTGTTCGCTGATGTCGGCCCGCAGGCGGCGCATCCGCTCCATGACGGCGGCGAAGTCGGCCCGGCCGTCGGCGGCCAGGCCGAGGTCGCCGCCGTGGCGGATCGCGGCGAGCCGGTGGGCCGGGGCGAGGACGGCCTTCGACGGGACGCAGCCGACGTTGAGGCAATCCCCCCCCAGCAGGCCGCGCTCGACGAGGGCGACGGACGCCCCGAGGCCGACCGCCCCGGCGGCGCTGACCAGGCCGGCCGTCCCGCCGCCGACGACGACGAGGTCGTACCGGTCCTTCGGCGTCGGGTTGACCCGGCCGGGTGGATGGACGCGCGCGACGAGCCGGCGGTCGTGCGGATCGTCGGGGAGCAGGCTCGTCTCGAACGGCATCGGGGGGAACCTCCTTCATCCTTCTCTTCGATGCGTTGACCCGCCGTCACGATACGGCGATACTGGCCGGTGTGCCACGTCCTCTCGCGGGAGGTGCCCTCATGACGACGCGAATCCTCTTCTTCACCCTGGCGGCGGCCCTCACCGCGCCGGCCCAACCGGCGGGGAAGGGCCCCGACCCGGCGGCGTTCCGACTGGCGAAGGTGCAGCGCGGCGACCTCGTCCCGGTCCTGGAACTGGAGGGCGTCATCCGGCCAGAGCGGCTGGTCGGCCTGCGGTCGCGCCTCGGCGGCCTGGTCGAGAAGGTCCACGTCCGCGACGGCCAGGCGGTCAAGGCCGGCGAGGTACTCGTCCAGCTCGACGACCGGGCCGCCCGGCTGGCCCGCGACCTGGCGGCCGTCCTCGTCGAGAAGGCCCGGGCGGAGATGGCGGGGGCAGAGGCCCAACTCAAGTTCGCCGAGACGGCCCTGCAGCGGGCCCGCCGCCTGTTCGAGATGAAGGCCCTCGGCGCGGACGAACTCGCGCAGGCGGAGCGGCAGGTCGAGGCGGCCCGGGCCAAGGCGGACGAGGCCCGCACCGCCGTCAAGCTGGCGGAGATCGGCCTTCGCAAGACGGACCTCGACCTGGAAGCGACGCGCGTCGCCGCCCCGTTCGACGGCGTCGTCCTGGAGGTCGGCGCCGTGCCGGGCGACCTGGTCAGCGCGGCCGGCGAACGGCTCGTCCTGCTGGCCTCGCCGGCGGCACTGGTGTTCCGGGCGGCCCTGGAGGCCCCCGCCGCCGAGGGGCTGCGACCGGGCCAGCCGGTCAAGATCGGCGAGGTCGAGACGAAGGTCGAGCGGATCGTCCCGGTCTGGCGCGACGGCGACGCGTTCCCCCGGTCGATGCTGGAGGCGCGCGTCCCGAACCCGAAGGGCGAGGTCGTGCCGCTCCGCAAGGCGACGGCCCAGGTGCCGCTGGCGAAATTGGCCGGCGTGCTGCTCGTCCCGCGTGCGGCGTTGAAATGGCGACCGCTGCCGGAGGAGGTGCCGGCGGCGATGCGCGAGGCGTTCCGCGAGTTCAAGTACCAGCCGGAGCCGGCCGGACGTGGGCTGGTGACGCTTCTCGTCCAGGGGACGCTCCGCCCGGTCGAGGTCGAGGTCCTCGCCACGTCGGCCGACCAGGCGGCGATCAAAGGCCCGGTCAATGAGGGCGATGCGGTCCTGGTCGGTCGTGCCGGCCTGGAGTGACCTCGCCCGGTCCGCTACACTGATCCCGGTGCCCGATCGTTCACCACTTCCGGAACCCGCTCATGGCCGAACAGTTCCCCTTCATGGACCTCGAGCTGGCGTCCAACCCGGAGCCGCGCTGCCCGTGCGTGCTGCTGCTCGACGTCTCGACGTCGATGGACGGACAGCCGATCGCCCAACTCAACCTCGGCCTGCGGGCGTACCAGCAGGACCTCGTCGCCGACTCGCTCGCCGCCCAGCGCGTCGAGGTGGCGATCGTGACGTTCGGCGGCCGGGTCGAGGTCGCCCAGCCGTTCGTCGGGGCGGCGGCGTTCGTGCCGCCGATCCTGCGCGCCGACGGCGACACGCCGATGGGGGCGGCGATCCGCCACGGCGTCGAGCTGGTCGCCCAGCGGAAGGCGTCGTACAAGCAGAGCGGGTTGCACTACTTCCGGCCGTGGATCTTCCTGATCACGGACGGGGCCCCGACCGACGTCTGGCAGCCGGCCGCCCAGCTGGTGCGCGAGGGCGAGGCCGGCAAGGCGTTCGCGTTCTTCGCCGTCGGGGTCGAGGGGGCGAACATGGACGTCCTGGCCCAGATCGCGGTCCGGCCGCCGTTGGCGCTGAAGGGGCTGTCGTTCCGGGAGATGTTCGTCTGGCTGTCGCAGTCGCAGCGGACCGTGTCGCAGTCGAAGCCGGGCGAGGAGGAGCGCGTCCAGTTCCAGAGCCCGGGCGGCTGGGCGAGCCTGTGACGTGGAAGTGCCTCGGCGAGAGCGTCGCCGGCACGTCGCACCGGGCGACCGGGACGCCGTGCCAGGACGCGAACCGGCTGGCGGTACTCGACCACCCCGGCGGCCCGGTCCTGGTCGCCGTCGTTGCCGACGGGGCGGGGAGCGCGGCGCTGGCCGAACTGGGAGCGCAGACCGCCTGCGACGCCCTGCTCGACGCGGCCCGAGACGCGGCGATGCGACGGCGTTCCCTCGATTCGTTTGAGCCGGCCGACGTGCGGGCCTGGTTTCTGGCCGCCCGCGAGGAGCTGTACCGCGTCGCCGCCGCGACCGGCGTCGAGCCGCGCGACCTGGCGTGTACGGCCTTGCTCGCCGTCGTCGGTCCGGGGCACGCCCTGTTCGGCCAGGTCGGCGACGGGGCGGCCGTCGTCGGCACCGACACGACCTTCACGCCGATCTTCTGGCCGGAGCCGGCCGAGTATGTCAACGTGACCGACTTCCTGTCCGACGACGACCTGGAGGCGCGGCTGCTGCTCGGCGTGCTTCATGAGGCGTTCGACACGGTCGCCCTGTTGACGGACGGCCTGCAACGCCTCGCCCTGGACTACGCGAAGCGGTGCGGCCATCCGGGGTTCTTCGGCCCGCTGTTCGCCCCGCTTCGCGACGGCGAGCCGGAGGCGCTCCGGGGGCCGTTGCGGGCGTTGCTCGACTCGGCGAAGATCAACGACCGGACCGACGACGACAAGACGCTCGTCCTGGCGACGCGAGGCCGTCATGCCCCTGCCGATCGTCGCGAATAGCGCCGGGACGCCGGTGCCGCTGGAGCGCGCCCTCGCCGCCGGCGGCGAGGGCGTCGTCTACACTCTGCGCGGTGAGCCGGCGTTCGTCGCGAAGGTCTACCGCCGGCCGCCGGACGCCCGGAAGGTGGAAAAGCTCCGCTGGATGGTCGAGCAGCCGGCCGAGCGGCTCACCGCCGTCGCCGCCTGGCCGACCGGGCTGCTCTTCGCCCCGGACGGCGCGACGCTCGTCGGGTTCGTCATGCCGCGCCTCGTCGGCTTCGAGCCGATCCAGCACCTGTACAACCCGGCCCAGCGGCTGCGCTACTTCCCCCGGGCGACGTGGGCGTTCCTCGTCGCCGCCGCCCGCAACGCCGCCGCCGCGTTCGACGAACTGCACCAGGCCGGGGCGCTCGTCGGCGACGTCAACCAGAGCAACGTCCGCGTCTCGGGCCAGGCGCTCGTCCGGCTGATCGACTGCGATTCGTTCCAGGTGACGGTCAATGGTCACCCCCACCTCTGCGAGGTCGGCGTCGCGCATTATACGCCGCCGGAACTCCAGGGACGAAGCCTGGCCGGCCTGGTGCGGACGTTCAACCACGACCGGTTCGGCCTGGCGGTCGTCCTGTTCCAGCTGCTGTTCCTGGGCCGGCACCCCTACGCCGGCGTCTACCAGGGCAGGGGCGACCTCGCCTTCGAGGACGCGATCGCCCAGTACCGCTTCGCCTATGGCCCGCACGCCGGCGCGGTGCAGATGGCCCCGCCGCCGTTCACGCCGACGTTCGACGACCTGCCGCCGGCCCTGCTCGACCTGGCCGCCCGGGCGTTCGAGCGCGGCTCCGAGGCCGAACGCCGGCCGAGCGCCGCCGAGTGGTACGCCGCGCTGACGACCCTGGCCGGCGAACTGGCGACGTGCAACGCCGACGCCGGCCACCAGTTCTGGCAGGGGGCGGCCGGCTGCCCCTGGTGCCGGATCGCGGCGCGCGGGCCGGACTACTTCCTCGGCGTCGGCGACCCGTCGTTCGTCTTCGCCCCGGACGAGCCGCGCCTGCGCGAACTGCTTCATCGCTTGCGGCAGGTGGAGTCCCTCGGACCGTCGCCGCTCGAACTCGCGCGGCCGAGGCTCGCGACAATGCCGACCCCGCTGCCGCCCGGCGTGGACGACCACTTCCGGCCGGTCGGCATCCTCCTCGTCTCCTGCCTCGTGGGCGGCCTGCTCGTCCTGGCCGGCTGCTTCAGCACGACGCTCCTGGTCGCCGGCCTGGTCGCGACGGTCGGGTCGGCGGTGGCGCTGTACTTCGTCGTGACGCGGTCGGTCTGGTATCGCGAGTACCTGCGTCGGCGCACGGCCTGGGAGGCGGCCGAGCAGGAGATGGACGCGGCGCGGACGGGCTACCTCGCCCAGGTCGACCAGGCCCAGCGGCAGCGGGCCGGCCTGGTCCGCAAGGCGCGCGACGCCCTGGACCGCTGCCGGACCCTGCCGCGCGACTACGCCGCCGAGGTGGCCGGCCTGTCCGACCGCCTCCGCGAGCTGGCCGAGCGGGCGTACTTGACTCAGTTCATCCTCGCCGACGCGACGATCCCGAAGATCGGCGAAGGGCGGAAGCAGACCCTGGCGAGTTATAACGTCCTGACGGCCGCCGACGTCGATCCGGCCGTGCTGGCGACGATCAAGGGCTTCGGCAAGGCCCTGATCGGCTACCTGACAGCGTGGCGTCAGCAGTGCCTGGCCGAGTTCACCTTCGACGCGAACCAGAAGGTGCCGGAGGCGGACCAGCGGGCCGTCGCGATGAAGTTCCGCCGCCAGCAGCAGGCCCTCTTCGCCGAGGCGGAGCTGGCCCTCGACGCCCTGCGCGCCGCGGCCACCGCCGAGGCCGGGCTGGCCGCCGGGGCCGACGCCGCGCGCGAGACCCTCGCCCGGTGGCACCAGGCGCGGATCGACTGGGAGTTGTTCCTGGCGACGTACCCGGCGATGCGCCGGTCGACGAAATGACGGCGGCGGGTCGGCGACCCGCCGCCTCGGTCGAGAGAATTACTCGACGTTCAGCGTGTTGATGAAGTCCTCGAACGCCTTCTTCTTGGCGTGTTCGGTGCCCTGCAGCTCCTTGATCTTGGCCTGGAAGGCCTCGATCTGGGTCTCCTGGGCGTCGAACTTCTCGAGGTAGCGCTTGTACGCCGCCGCCGTCGTCGGCATCTCGCGCAGGTTCAACCGGAGGCGCGACTGGTCGTCGGTGATGACCTTGAGCTGCTTCTCCTGCTCGGCGACCTCGCGCTGCACCTTCTGCAGGTCCCACCGGAGGGTCATCGCCTGCTCCAGGGCGGCCTTCACCTTCGGCGACGTCGCCGTCTGGCTGAGGAAGAAGCGGATCTGGTCGTCGGTCGTGCCGTTGATGTTGACGCTGCTGTTGACGAGGCGCTCCTCGGTGACGGCCTTCGTCTCGGACTTGCCGGCCGGCACCTTCACCGCGAAGCGGTACACGTCGGCGGCCGTCTCGGCCGGCTTGTCGGTGTCGGTCAGCTTGAAGTCGTTCCGGACCGGGTGCTCGATGAGGAGGCTGCGCTCGACGTCGTTGCGGTTGGCGATCGTGTAGGTCTTCGTCTCGCGCACCTTCGTCGTCGTGTGGATGACGCCCTTGACCGCCTTGACGCTCGTGATGCGGCCGTTGTCGCTCGACGGCTTCGCATCGACCTCGGTGCCGAGGTCGACCGCGTAGCTAATCAGGCGCTCCTCGTTCGGCTGGAGGTCGGCGATCTTTGCGTCGCCGCCGTAGACGCTGCCCTCGAAGACGGTGATCGGCCCCTGCATGAGGTGGGCGCCGGACGTGTTCTTGAGCTGGAGGCCGAGGAGGGGGAACTTGGCGTGGGTGCGCTCGTTGTAGATCGAGACGCGCTTCGACTCGACGTCCTTCGCGACGATCGGGAGCAGGGCCGACTTCTGGCGGGCGAGGCTGACCGGCTTCTCGACCAGGTAGCGGAAGAAGTTCCCCAGCTTCGCCGCCGACGCCGCACTCTGGACGCTCTGGCCGAGGTTCATCTTCTCGTCGAGCCGGTTCTTGTTCTCGCCGGCGAAGCCGCCGAAGCCGCCGCCACCGAGGCCCGGCTTCGCCGCCGGAGGCGGCGCGCCCGGAGCCGCCGGGCCGCTGGCCCCGCGCCGCGCTTCTTCCTTCGCCCCTTGCTTGCCTTCGCCGCCGGCCGGCATGTCGGCCACCAGCGCGTCCTTGTCGCGGCCCATCGCGCCGGAGTAGGTGACGGCGCGGAGGGACTGGAACAGCTCGAGCTTCTCGGTCGGCCGGTCGACGAAGAGCGGGGAGTAGAGGTCCATCTGGAAGCTGATCGGCCGGCCGCTGATCAGGGCCATGCGGACGTCCTTCCAGTCCTCGTCCGTCGCGTTCTCGACGACGGCCCACCCCTGCAACTGCGCCTTGTCCGCCCCTTGCTCGCCGGCCTTGTCCAGGACGAGGCGGTAGCTCGTCTTCCAGATCGGGTTCTCGACGACGTAGTCGACTTTGACGCGCCGGCTGCCCTCGCCGGCGCACTGGATCGAGACGGCCTTCTTCTGGGTGTCGTGGCTCGTCGCGAGCGTCTCGAGCGCCTTCTTGAACTCGGCGTCGATGACCGGGTTGAGGAACCGGAGGCGCTGCAGCTCAGCGAGCTTGACGGCGCGCAGGCCGTCGGCGCACCAGAGGTTGAGGACCTCGACCTCGACGACGTCCTTGTTGGCGACGGCCTGGCGCTGCGTCTCGATGCCGACGACGGTGCCGGTCATGGTGCCGGGCTGGGTGGCGTTGGTCTGGGTCAGGACGACCTCGACCTTCTCGCCGCGCGCCTGGTTCAGGATCTGGCTGAAGGTCGGGTTCCCGGTCAGGTTGATGGCGAACGACTTGAGGGTGCGGTCGATCGGGGCGTTGTTGTCGTAGGACACCGCCGTGATGTGGCCGCCGTCCAGGTCGCGCAGGACCAGGCTCTTGATCAGGTCGTTGATGTCCTGGACCGGGAAGGTCAGGTCGACCCGGGCGTTGCCCTGGACCTTGCCCTCGCGCTGGAAGAAGCCGACGCCCGACGAGAACAACACCACCTGCGTCACCGGCAGGTTCGCGGCGACGTCGCCGGCCGGGTTCGCGTTCGGCGGCGGGTCGGCCTTCGCCGGCTGGGCGACGGATTGATTGTTCCACACGACGATCGCCAGGCCGGCCACGACGCCAGCGGCGCAAAGCGAGCCCAGGAGCCAGTTTCTTTTCATTACCTTCGTTCCTCGGAGAGTGTAGACCGCGAGTTCTACCCATCCGACGAACGAGCCGGCCGATTCGTTTGCTCCGCGTCAGCCTTTCGGCCGGGCACCGGGGCGGATCGGCCAGTCGTCGGACGGCTTCCGCTGGTCCTTCAGGAACTGCTCGATCTGACGGACGACCTCGGGATGCTTCGCGGCGACGTCCGTCTTTTCGGCGATGTCCTCAGCGACGTTATACAGCTTGACCGGCTCCTCGACGTGGAGTTTCAGCCCCTTCCACGGCCCCAGCCGGGCCGCCTGCTTGAAGCCGCCCTCGTGGAACTCCCAGTACAGCTCGCGCGGCTTCGCCTCCGCCGCGCCGCGGAACGCGGCCAGGAGCGACGTGCCGTCGCCGGCCGGGGCCTTGACGCCGGCCGCCTCGCACAACGTCGGCACGAAGTCCCAGAACGCCCCGACCTGCTCGCTCACCTTGCCGGCCGGCACGCCCGGGCCGCGCACCAGCAGCGGCACGCGGATGCCACCGTCGGTCAGCGCGCGCTTGAACCCGGTCAGCGGCCCGGCCGACCCGAAGAACGCCGGGTCCGCGCCGCCCTCCTTGTGCGGGCCGTTGTCGCTGGTGAACAGCACGAGCGTGTTCGCGTCGAGGCCCTTCTCCTTCAGCTTCGCCAGCACCTTGCCGACGTCGGCGTCGAGGCGCGAGATCATTGCCGCATGCGCCTTCTGCGGAGCCGGCCACGGCCTGTCGGCGTAGACGCCGAGGTCGGGCACCTCCATGCCGTTGCCCTCGGCCCGGCCGCGCTCGTTGTTCGCGTGCGGCAACGTCGGGGCGTAGTAGACGAAGAACGGCCTGTCGCGCTTCCGGTCGAGGAAGGCGAGCACCTCGCGCGTGAAGAGGTCCGGGGCGTACTCGACCTCCTTGCTCGGGACGTTCTCGGCCTTCAACTCGTTCTTCAGCGGCACCTTCTCGCCGTCGCGGAAGAGGTGGTCGGGGTAGTAGGCGTGGGCGTGGTGGTGGTTGAGGAAGCCGAACGACTCGTCGAAGCCCTGCTTGTTCGGCACGCCGGTCGTGCCGGCGTCGCCGAGGCCCCACTTGCCGAAGCAGGCCGTGGCGTAGCCGGCGTCCCGGAGCAGCTCGGCGAGGGTGACGTCCTCCGACAGGAGGGTCGTCTTGCCGTTGCCGCGGACGCGGCAGTGGCCGGTGTGCAGGCCGGTCAGCAGCGCGCACCGCGACGGGGCGCAGACGGTGCTGCCGGAGTAGAACGCCGTGAAGCGAAGGCCGTCCTTGGCGAGCTGGTCGAGGTGCGGCGTCTGGATCTGCTTCTGGCCGTAGCAGCCGAGGTCGCCCCAGCCGAGGTCGTCTGCGAGGATGAGCAGGACGTTCGGCTTCGTCGGCTCCGCGGCGTGCAGCGGACCCGTCAGGGTGAGGACGGCCAGGGTGCAGACCAGACGCCACATGGGTGTCACTCCTTCGGTGCGAGCCGTTCGCCCTTGAGCAGCTTCTCCAGGTCCTGGCGAACCTGCTCGCGCAGGTTCGGCCGGTCGCCGCGGTAGAACGCCTGCAGGGTACCGTCCTTGCCGACGAGCAGCACCGCCGGCAGGGCGTTCGTCTTCAGGGCCGCCAGGGCCTCCGCCTTCGGGTCGAGCAGCAGCGTCCCGGCGAAGCCCTCCTTGGCGGCGAATCGCTTCACGTCGTCGGCCTTCTCGCCGACGGCGACGGCGAGGACGGTCGCCCCCTTCGCGGTGGACGCCCGGACGAACTCGTTCAGGCCGGCCATGTCGGCGATGCTCGGGGCGGCCCACGTCGCCCAGAAGTAGAGGACGACGACCTTGTCCTTGTGCTGGGCCAGGTCGGCCTTCGCCCCGTCGAGCGTCGCCAGCGGCAGGCCCGGCACCGGCTTGCCCAGGACGAGGGCCGCCTCGCTGTCCAGCAGGGCCTCGGTCAGGTCGGCGACCTTGCGCGCCCCAGGCGGCAGGGCGACCGCGAACGTCTCCGCGGTCGGCTGCGTGGTCAGGTCCCACGTCAGCCGGGTGCGCAGGGTCAGCTCGAACGTCTTCTTGTCGGCCATCGGCACGCGGACGGTCGTGACCATCTCGACCGGGACCGGCCGGTCGCCGGTCGTCAGGCGGACCTCGATGTCCCGGCCGTCCGTCATGCCGAGGCGGAACGCCTGGAGCTTCTTGCCGTCCACCTCGACGATGCCGAGGTCGGCGACCTTGTTCGTCTGGGTCAGGACGTGGCCGGCGACGTCCGACTTGAGCAGGAAGTCGAGCCCGGAGCCGCGGAGCACCTGGCGTGTCAGGGCGTCCTTCTGCAGGTCGTCGAGCGGCTTCGCCGACGCCGTCCGGGTGTAGAGTTTGCGGGCGGTGAAGAGGTGGGTCAAGTCCTTGCCGTCGGCGACGACGAGGAGCTGGCCATCGTCCTCCCTGCCGCCGGTGACCGCCTCGACGCGCAGCTTGGTCGGTCCGTCGGCGACGATGCGCACCTTGTTCTGGCCGGAGCGCTCCGGCCCGGTGCCGGCCGTCTTCCAGTCGCAGACCGCCTCGACCGCGTACGCCTTCGCCGCGGCGAGGACCTTCGCCGCCTGGTGAACGACGGCGTCGAACTTCTTCTCCGCGTCGGTCGATTCCGACGGCGGCACCGGCGGGGCGGCCTTCTTGTCCTCGCTCCGCGCCCCGCCGGCCAGGGCCGATGCGCCGCAGAGCGCCAGCACGAACAGCATCCTACGCATGGGTGGGAATTCCTTTCCGGATCGGGTCACGGCTGGAACGGGAAGAAGTTCGGATCGGTCGCCCGCTGGACGGCGAGGCGCAGCGCGGCGGGGTCGGGCAGGTCGCGTGCCGCCTGGCCGAGGCGGTTCCACAACGACTCGACGCGCCGGGCGTCCTCACCGACGTTGCTGACCAGCTGGGCGACCTCGCCGCGGGACGCCCCTTGCTGGACGGCGCGGCGCAGCCCGAGGAGCGAGTTGCGTAGGTCGCGCAGGCCGTTCTGGAGCGAGACGACCGCCGGCGACTGGAGCGTGTACGGCGTCAGGGCGGCGGACAGGCTGTCGCACTGGGCGATCGCGTCGTCGAGGGCGCGCAGGCCGGCCTGGGCCGGCGACGGCCCGGCCGCGCCGCCGAGGTTGACCGGCAGGCCGCCCGCCCCGGCCGACCACGGCACCGGGGCCCACGGATCGACCGGCTCGGCCGTCACGCCGGCGTAGTCGAGCAGGGCGTTGAACGCCAGGCCGGTGTCGTACCACGCCTGGACGAGCCGGCGATCGACGCTGCCCTGACGCACCTGCTCCGAGATGCGGTCCGCCTTGCTCCGCAGGCGCTGCAGCGTCGCGCGCAACTCGGCACGGGGGGCACCGACGCGGACCTGGACCTTGAAGCGGTCCAGGTCGCCGTGGAACTCCTCCGCGTCGCGCAGGAGCCGCTCGACGACCCAGTCGCGCGGGTAGGCGATCCGCAGCGCCTCCTCGAACCGGTGGGCCAGGCGGTGGACCTCCTCGGTCCGGCGGAGGAACTCGTCGCAGCTGTCCTGGTCGATGCCGCCCGGCGGCAGCGGCGTGGGGGGGAGCGGCCCCGGCGGCAGGGGCGGCAGCGGCACCGGCGACGGGACAGTGTTGCGAATCGCGACGAGGAGCTGGTAGACCTGGTCGGCGTACTGCCGCGAGGTCGGGGCGGCCGGCGCGATCTGGGCAAGGGTCGAGCGGAGGGCGTCGTTTGCGGTCTGGAGGCTGGTCAGGGCCTGGACGAACGCGACCGGGTTGTTGACCGGGTTGCCGAGGACGAAGCGGTTCGCCTCGGCCGAGGTGAGCAGGTTGTTCGCCTGGGTCTGCGCCAGCCAGCCGCGGCCGCCCGGCAGCTCGGTCTGGATCGACTGGGTCAGGAGTTGGCACGTCGTCACGAGGCGCGTCGGCAGGTCGGCCGTCGGCGGGGCGACGGGCGGCCGGGGGAAGCTCGGGGCCTGCCAGTCCGCGCCGCGCAGAAACTCGCGCGCCCAGGTGAGCCGATCGCCGCGGAGGCTGTTCAGCTTGCCGGTCCAGAAGACGATGTCGCGCGGCGTCGGCGGCCGGCCGACCACGACGCCGTAGGCGGCGTTGATCCAGGCCGGGACGTCGCGGCCGTAGCGGGCGAAGCATTCGTCGGAGGCGAGGAGGTAGGCGTGGACCTCGCTGGCCGGGGTGCCGCGCTGCATGCTGCGGACCCAGGCGGAGAGTTCCTCGGCGGACGGCTCGCGGGCGAGGTAGTCGCGGAACAGGCCGCGGATGAACGTCGTCGTGTCGATGAGCTGGGCCGCGACCGGCCCGCCGGAGACGAGGAGCACCAGGAACAGGAGGAGGAATCGCGTGCGTCCTGCCATGCGATTGGCCCTTGCGTGGGAGAATCCATCCCGAGGCCGAAGCGGCACAGGGTCGGCTGATGTTGTACCAGAGGCGGGGCGGCTTGGGAAGCGGAGCGGTTCGTCGAGGCGGAAGGGCCGATTTCCCCCCGCGCCGTGAAGTGGCGCGAAAAAGAAGAGAGCCGATGGGCTGACCCATCGGCTCTCTTGGTTGTAAGTCATTGCGGCGACAGGATTTGAACCTGTGACCTCCAGGTTATGAGCCTGGCGAGCTACCACTGCTCCACGCCGCGATCCGTTGTGAAGTATTTACCTCACACTTGTAGTATAAGGCGGTCGTGCCTCGGTGGGAAGGGGGATTCGGACTTTTTCTCTTCGCCCGAGCGCCGGCAGCGCCCTTCCGGCCGTGGCGGCCCCTTTCAACGACAAGACCCGTCGCCGCTCCGCTCGAAAGAGGAACTGGCGACGGGTCGTCAGCGGAGAGGAAGGGATTTGAACCCTTGATGGAGTTTCCCCCATACAGCATTTCCAGTGCTGCGCCTTCGGCCGCTCGGCCACCTCTCCGTCACGGCAATCATAGCCGGCACGACGCCACCTCGCAAGGGGCCGAACCGCCCGCCGTTTCGTTGCAGGCCCCCGCGTCACCGGGTAGACTGACCCCGAGGAGGACTCGGCGATGGACGGGCAACTGCGCATCCTCATGGCGGCTTCCGAGGTCGTCGGCTTCGCCAAGACCGGCGGCCTCGCCGACGTCGTCGGCACCCTGCCGCTCGCCCTCGCCCGGCGCGGCCACGACTGCGCCGTCGTCATGCCCCTCTACCACGCCGTCCGCCACGGCAAGAACCCGATCGAGCCGACCGACCACACCTTCGCCGTCCCGCTCGGTGAACGGACCGTCCCCGGCCGGCTCTGGACGGCGAAGCTGCCCGGCTCCGACGTGCCGGTCTACCTCGTCGAGCAGGCCGACTTCTTCGAGCGCGACGACCCCGCCGTCGGCGGCGGCCTCTACCAGTACAGCGAGTGGCACGGCGGCAAACGCGACTACGAGGACAACGCCGCCCGGTTCATCTTCCTGTCACGGGCGATCCTCGAAGTCGTCCGCCTCGCCGGCTTCCCGGCGAACGTCCTCCACCTCAACGACTGGCAGACCGGCCTCGCCGCCGTCTACCTCCGCGAGGTCTACCAGCACCTGCCGCAGCCGGACCTCGCCGACGTCTACCGGCGGATGCGCACCCTGTTCACGATCCACAACATCGCCTTCAAGGGCGAGTTCTGGCACTGGGACATGCGCCGCACCGGCCTCGACTGGCGGCTGTTCAACCCCGACCAGCTCGAGTTCCACGGCAACGTCAGCTTCCTCAAGGCCGGCCTCGTCTTCAGCGACTACCTCAACACCGTCAGTCCGACGTACGCCCGCGAGATCCAGACGCCGTACTACGGCCACGGCCTCCAGGGGCTCCTCCAGGCCCGGAGCGATCGCCTCTTCGGCATCGTCAACGGCGTCGATTACGCCGCGTGGGACCCGGCCACCGACAGGCACCTCGCCGCGAACTACACCCCGGCGGCGATCCACCCCGGCAAGGCGGCGTGCAAGGCGGCGCTGCAAAAGCGCATGGGCCTCCCGGTCGAGCCGCGGACGCCGCTGCTCGGCGTCGTCGCCCGGCTGGCGGAACAGAAGGGCATCGACCTGATCGCCGAGGGGCTGCCGTCGTTCCTCGGCGAACACCACTGCCAGCTCGTCGTCCTCGGCGACGGCGACCCGCACCTGCGCTGGCGGCTGGAGCAACTCAAGCACGCCTACCCGCACCGGGTCGGCCTGTACGTCGGCTTCGACGAGGTGCTCGCCCACCAGGTCGAGGCCGGGGCGGACCTGTTCCTGATGCCGAGCCTGTACGAGCCGTCCGGCCTGAACCAGCTCTACAGCCTGAAGTACGGCACGCCGCCGGTCGTCCGGGCGACGGGCGGCCTCGCCGACACGGTCACCGACACGACCCCCGCGACGCTCGTCGCCGGCACGGCGACCGGCTTCAGCTTCGGGCCGTACACGGTCGATGCGTTCCGCGAGGCGCTGTGGCGCGCCTGCTCGCTGTACTGGAACCACCCGGAGGACTGGCTCCAGGTGCAGCGCAACGGCATGGCCCAGGACTGGTCGTGGGACCGCAGCGCCGCCGAGTACGAGCGGCTGTATCACCTCATGCTCGAGACGTGAGCGGCAAGGTAGCCATCACGCTCCGCGTGGTGGTCTTCAAGGCCCATCACGCGGAGCGTGATGGCTACTATCTCTTTGGCAAGAGCCCTTTCATCCGCTTGACCACGTCGGCGTATGCCGGGTCGTCGGCCAGGTTCTTCAGCTCGGCCGGGTCCTTGTCGTAGTCGTACAGCTGGCTGCCCTTCTTGCCGCCGTCCCACTCCGTGTAGCGGTAGCGCTCGTCGCGCACCGAGTAGCCCATGAACCACGGGTTCGCCCCGGTCGTCTCGCCGGTCGCGGTCGGCGTGCCGCGGCTGACCTGGGTGATCGCCGGCTTCGTCCACGCCGCCGCCGGGTCGTCCAGCAGCGGCTTCAGGCTCGTGCCGTCCGTCTTCGGCGCGGCGAGGCCGGCCAACTCGGCCAGCGTCGCGTGCAGGTCGACGATCTCGACCGTCCGGCCGCACGCCTTGCCGTTGCCCTTCGCCCGCGGGTCGTAGATGACCAGCGGCACCCGGGCCGAGTTCTCGAACAGGCTCATTTTCTGCCACAGGCCGTGCTCGCCGAGGTGGTAGCCGTGGTCGCTGAGGAAGACGACGATCGTCTTGTCGGCGAGCTTGAGCCGCTCCAGGCCGTCGAGGACGACGCCGACCTGGGCGTCCATGAACGTCGTCGCGGCGTGGTACGCCTGGAGGGCCTTCTTGCGCTGGTCGTCGGTCATGCCCTCCTGCTCGCGCTTGGCGCTGCCGAACGCCGGCGGCGGGGCGCTGTCGCGGTGGCCGGCCGGCACGTCGGCGAGCTTGAGCTTCTCCGGTGGGAACATGTCGAAGTACGCCTTCGGGGCGACGTACGGCGTGTGCGGCCGGAAGAAGCCGCACGCGAGAAAGAACGGCCCGTCCTTATGCTTCTCCAACAGGCCGACGACCTCGGCGGCGGTCTTGCCGTCGGTCTGCTCGGCGTCGGTGCCGTCGGCGGCGAGCCAGCTGAGCGTGCCGCCGTATCGGCCGGAGCCCATCCCCATCGGGTTCAGGGTGAAGATGAGGTTCTTCTCCTCGTCGTCCTTGTCGCGGCCGCGTGGGTTGATGACCTGCATCCACGACGGCTTGTCGTCGAGGCCGTCGGTGCCGATCTGGGCCGGGACGCCGTAGTGGTAGAGCTTGCCGACCCGGGCGACGAAGTAGCCGCCCTTCTGGAACGTCTGGCCCAGGGTCTGCACGTCGGGGACGTTCTTGCGGAACTGGGTCGCGTTCTCGTAGACGCGCGTCGAGTCGGGCCGGAGCCCGGTCAGGAACGACGCCCGGCTCGGGTTGCACAGCGGGAACTGGCAGTACGCCCGGTCGAAGCGGACGCCCTTCGCCGCGAGCTTGTCGAGGTGGGGCGACTTGCCGACGGCGCTGCCGTAGCAGCCGAGGGCGTTGTTGGTCAGGTCGTCGGAGACGATGAACAGGACGTTCATCTTCGCGGCGGGTGCCGGCTGGTCGGCGGCCTGGCCGGTGCCGAGCCACGTCAAGGCGACGAGGGAGAGGCCGAGTTGCATGGGGTCCGCCTGGTGTTTCGGGTCCGGGAAAGGAGGTCAAAGCCTCCTTCTACCAGCCCGAGCACCCGGCCGCAAGCTCCCGCTCTCCTTGTCTCCTTGTCTGGCTTTACCCGCCCGGCATCGGCCGGCCCTGGCCGCTGGCGGCCTGGTGCCCGGAGATGAGTTCGACCCGGTCCAGGCCGTCCGGCTCCAGGGTGCCCTTGGGCCCGCGGCGGAAGCGCACCTGGGCGAGGCCCTCGATGACGAACGCCGGCGACTTCGGGTCGGTCGGGTCGGCCGGCGGCACGGCGACCTGGACGTCGAAGCCGAGCAGCTCGATGCCGCCCTCGGCCTGGCCGGCCGCCGGGATGCCGAACGGCGGGCCGAGGGTCCAGCGGATGCCGACCCCGGGGCCCTGGACGATGCCCTGGGTCGGGGCGAGGCGGGCCGCCGCGACGACGGCCGGCCGGACGGAGCGCAGGGCCCAGAACTTCGCGTCGTCGGCGGCCCGGCCGCCGCCGAACCAGGCCTGCCGGGCGGCGGTGACGCGCCGCGTCGCCGGGTCGCTCGCCGGGATCGGGCCGGCCGCCAGGCCGACGGCCAGGACGCGGCCCATCGCCGGCTCGACGGCCTTGCGCTCCTCGGCCGGGAGCGAGAACAGGAACGCCTCCTCCAGCTGCTGCTTGCCGAGCAGGCCCAGCAGCTGCTCGAGGTAGGCCCGGCCGAGGACGACCGCCTGGGCCTTGGCGTTCCCTTCCGCGTTCAACTCCGGCGGCACCGCCCGGTCGCGGTAGCTGCCGTTCTGGACGATGTGCCACTGCCGGCCGCGCAGCTCGCCGGTCGTCGCGGTGACGCCCTGGGCGGCGACGACGACGAGGAAGGAGCCCTCTCGCCCGGTGACCTTGTACGTCCCCTGGACGTTGTAGCCGCCTTGCTCGAAGCCCCAGTTGTTCAGGTTGACCGGGTCGATCTTCGCCTCCTTGCCGGCGTTGTTGAGCAGGCGGACGAGTTCCGACCGGCGGAAGGCGGTCACCTCGCCGATGCCGGCGGTCGGGTTCATCTGGTTGCGGCTCGCCTCGAGCAGGTCGCGGATCGGCTCGCCCTCCTTCGGCCGTTCGCCGGGGCGGATCGTCCACCAGAAGGCGGCGTCGGCGTCGCCGTCGGCGAGGAGCTTCAGCCAGCGGACGGCGTAGTCCTGGCCCATGCTCGTCACGGCGAAGTACGTCGCGGCGTAGTACGCCGCGTAGAGCGGGGCGATGACGACGCACAGGCCGATCGCCCAGTTGGCGGCCCACTTGCCGCCGAGGGTGCCCTCGGCGTTGTGGATCTGGACGCGGGCGATCCAGCCGACGAGGACGGCCACGGCGGCGACGAGGATGAGCCACGGCGGCAGGAGCAGCGGCGTGCGCGTCCACAGGGCGATCGCCGCCCCGCCGGCGACGAGGACGGCCAGGCCGGCCGCGACGACGAAGCCGAGCACGGCCAGGATCGACAGCGGCTGGTAGCCGGTCGTCTCGGCCGGGCCGGCCGTCTCCGGCAGGGCCGGGGCCGGCGTCAGCTCGGGCGGCGTCGTCGTGATGCCGGGGGTCGGGTTCGGTCGCTCGGGGCTGGCCGACATGGCGGACCTCCATCGCGGCGGGGGTTTACTCGGTGCCGGGGCGCTTCTGGCCTGCCTCGCCCAGGTTGGCGCGCTGGGCCGCGTCCGGCGTGCCGTCCCGGTATTGGATCTCGCCGGCCGAGTCGAGGTAGATCCGGTCCTGGAGGATCTCCTGGATGACGATCGCCATCTTGTCCATGCCCGGCCGGGCGTCGATGAGCGGCCGGCCGCCCTGGTTGAGCATGACCATCCGCTTCTGGATCAGGGTCGAGAGCTTGAACCGCCCGCCGACCTTGTTGACGATGCCCTCTTCCTTCAACTCGTCGTGCATGGGTGCCCCTCTGGGTTCGCCGGCCGGAACGCCGCCGCGATGACTTCGCGCAGCCGCCGGACCGCCTGGTCGAGGTCGTCGTTGTAGACGACGTGCTGGTACTCGCCGCTGCGGGCCTGCTCCACCTGGGCGGTTTGCAGCCGGACCTGGAGGGTTTCCTCCTCCTCTGTACCGCGGCCGCGGAGCCGTTGTTCGAGGATTTCCGGCGTCGAGGTCGTCAGGAAGATCGACACGTGGTCCGGGCAGCGCCCGCGCACCTGGGCCGCCCCCTGCACGTCGATCACCAGGACGACGCCCTCGCCGCGGCGGCGCGGCTCCTCGACCGCGCTGGCGAGCGTGCCGTAGTAGTTGCCGTAGACGCAGGCCCACTCCAGCAGGTCGCCCGCCGCGATGTGGCGGCGGAACTCCTCCTCGGTGCGAAAGTGGTAGTCCACCCCGTCCACCTCGCCGGGCCGCGGCGGCCGGGTCGTCGCCGAGATCGACTGCCGCAGCGGCAGGCCGCCCTGGCGGATCAGCTCGCGCACCACGGTCGATTTGCCCGCGCCGCTCGGCCCGGACAGGATGATGAGCGGTCCCGGCACCATCCTTCCCCCAAGTCAGAAGTCAGAAGTCAGAAGTCAGAAGTCAGCCTTTCCACTTCTGACTTCTGACTTCTGACTTCTGACTTATTCTACGTTCTGCACCAGCTCGCGGATCTTCTCCAGCGCCGCCTTGATCTCGACGGCGTGCCGCGAGATGCCCACGTCGCCGGCCTTCGACCCGATCGTGTTCGCCTCGCGGAACATCTCCTGCGTCAGGAACTCGAGCTTGCGGCCCGAACTCTCCGGTTCGCGCAGCACCTCGACGAACTGGTCGAGGTGGCTCTCCAGGCGGGTGACCTCCTCGGCGATGTCGGCCCGCTCGGAGTAGATCGACACCTCCTTGATGAGGTCGGCCTGCTCGACGCGGACGTCGACGGTCTGGAGCAGGTCGCGGACGCGCTCCAGGAGCCGGTCGCGGTACGCCCCGGCCAGGTGGGGGATGCGCTCGCGGATGGCGGCCAGCTCGCGGCCGATCGCGTCGCGGAGCTGGAGCAACTCCTGGCCCATGGCCTGGCCCTCGTCGCGGCGCATCTGGTGCAGCCGGGCGAGGGCCTGCTCCAGGACCGGCTCGATCAGCGGCCAGTCGTCCTCGATGCGCGTCGGGCCGAGGCCGGCCTCCGGGACGACGCCCGGCAGGGCGAGCACCTGCGAGAAGAGGGCCTGCTCTTGGCCGGGGCTCAGGTGCTGCTCGCGGGACACCTGCTGGATCTGGGCCAGGTAGCTCCGCAGGGCGACCGGGTTGAGCTGGAAGTCCTGGGCCGCGTGCTGGCGGCGGTGGTGCAGGTGGATCTGGATCGTGCCGCGCTTGCACGTCTTGCGGACGACCTTCTCGAACTCGGCCTCCAGCAGGTGGTACGGCTCGGAGGCGCGGAGGAGGACTTTTAGGTAGCGATTATTGACGGATCGGACCTCTAGCGACAGCTGCAAGCGTTCGCTCTGGAGGCCGGCCTCGCCGTATCCGGTCATGCTGCACAGCACGGGCACCTCTCGCGGCGTCGCCGTCACTGGCCGTCCGGCGGCGGGGTCGCCCCGGGGGTGGGCAGCACGACCGGGGCCGACCGGCTCGCCGCGCCCGGCTGGACGAGTCGGATCTCGATCATGATCAGGAAGAACCAGATCGCGGCGACGACGATCGTGATGCGGGTAAACGCATCGCCGGCCCGCGAGCCGAAGGCGCTGGAGCCGCCCATGCCGCCGAACGCCCCGGCCAGGCCGCCGCCCTTGCCGCGCTGGATCAGCACGAGCAGGATCAGGAACAGGCCCAGCAGCAATAGCGCCAGGTTGATGAACCCCGCCAGGAAGGTGGCCGCGCCGAGAATCATCGCATCCTACCTCGTTCGAGCCCAGTGTGAAGAGTGATTGTATCGGCCTCGGGCGTCCCGGACAAGGAGACAAGCTCCCCGGGCGTCGCCACGCACGGGCTTGGCACGGAGGTCTGTTCGTCTGTACAATGCCGCCCATGAGCACCCCGACGTTCCTGCCGCCGACGCCGCCGACCGACGCGGCGCTCGACCCGTTCGACCCGGCGGTGCGGGCGTGGTTCCGGGCGACGTTCGGCGGGCCGACCTCGGCCCAGGCCCTCGCCTGGCCGAGCCTGCTCGCCGGCCGGAACCTGCTCCTGAGCGCGCCGACCGGGCAGGGCAAGACCCTCGCCGCGTTCCTCCCGCTGATTCAACAGCTGCTGCCCGACCCGGCCGGGTCGCCGTGGCGCGTCGGCGGCCGGCTCCGTGTCCTGTACCTGTCGCCGCTCAAGGCCCTCACTACCGACGCCGCCCGCAACCTGCAACGCCACCTCGACGGCATCGCCGAACACCGCGGCTCGGCGATCGGCTTGCCGCGCGTCGGCATCCGGCACGGCGACACGTCCGGCGAGGAGCGCCGCCTCCTGGTGACCGAGCCGCCGGATGTCCTGCTCTCGACGCCGGAGAGCCTCGCCCTGATGCTGAGCCAACCCCAACTGACAGACGCCTTCGCCGATCTCGCCTGGGTCGTCGTCGATGAGTTGCACGCCCTGGCCGGCAGCAAGCGCGGCGCGGACCTCGCCGTCAGCCTGGAACGGCTCGACCGGCTCGCCGGCGGCAACCTCCGCCGGGTCGGCCTGTCAGCGACGGCGACGCCGCTCGACGAGGCGGCCCGGTTTCTGGTCGGCGTCGGCCGGCCGTGCGACGTGGCGGCGGTGCCGACGAGCACGCCGCTGGAGGTGCGCATCCAGCCGACCGCCGGTGGGCCGGCGTTTTTTCGCGAGCTGGTCGATCGCCTCGTCCCGGAGATCGAGACGAACCGGAGCGTCCTCGTCTTCACGCAGTCGCGCCGCCTGGCGGAGCGGCTGTCGTGGGTGCTCCGTTCGCAACGGCCGGGCTGGGACGACGTCATCGCGGTGCATCACTCGGCCCTGTCGGCCGACCGGCGGCGCGAGGTCGAGGGCCGGCTCAAGGCCGGGGCGCTGCGGGCGGTCGTGTGCAGCACCAGCCTGGAGATGGGCGTCGATATCGGCGCGGTCGATCTCGTCGCTCTTGTCCACCCGCCGGGCGACGTGGTCCGGCTGCTCCAGCGGCTGGGCCGGGCGGGACACGGCCCGTTCCGGGTGCGGCGCGGCCTGATCCTGGTCGGCACGGCGGGCGAGTTGCTGGAGGCGGCCGTCACCGCCGCGTCGGGCCGGGCCGGGCAGTGCGAGCCGATCCCGTTCGCCGACGGGCCGCTCGACGTGCTGTGCCAGCAGCTCGTCGGCATGGCCTGTGCCGGCCCGTTCGACGCCGACGATGCCTTCGACCTGGTGCGGCACGCGGCCCCGTTCGCGGCGCTGAGCCGGGACGACTTCGACGACTGCGTCGCCTACCTCCGCGGCCTCGACCGCGACGGGAACGCCTGGCTGCCGGCCCGGTTTCGCGGTGCGCTCGACGCGCTGTCGATCGTCGATGGCCGGACCGCACGACTCTTGCGGCGCAACCTCGGCACGATCCTCGGCGAGCCGGGCGTCCGCGTCGAGATCGAGGTGGATGCCGACGGCGACGACCTGGAGCCGCCGCGCCGCGAGATCGGCGAGATCGACCCTTCGTTCGCCGAGCGGCTGGAGCCGGGGGACCGCTTCCTGCTCGACGGGCGGTCGCTCGAGGTGCGCGACAAGGGCCTCGACTGGGTCCTGGTGCGCGAATCGGCCCAGCGGCCGGTCCTGCCGCGCTGGGCCGGCGGCGGCCTGCCGATGTCGACCGAGCTGGCCCGCCGCCTGTTCGCCCTGCGCGAGCTGGCGGCCGAGGCGCTCCGCGACGGCCCCGCCGCCCTGGAGGCGCTGCTCAAGACCGAGTACGCCCTCGACGGCGACGCCTGCGCCCAGCTGGCGGCGTACTTCGAGCGACAGGAGGCCGTCAGCGAGATCCCCGAGGACGGGGCGTGCCTGGTCGAGGTCGTGCGCGGCGAGCACAGCGAGGCGCACTACGTCCACACGAGCCTGAACCGGGCCGGCAACGACGCCGTGTCACGCGTCGTGACGCACCGCCTGGCGCGCGACTTCGCCCGGTCGAGCACGAGCGTCGTCGCCGACCTCGGCTTCCTGCTCCTGCCGCGCGGCGGGCCGCTGCCGGGCTCGCCGGCCGAGACGTGGCGCGGCCTGCTCGACCCGGCCACGTTCCGCGACGACCTCGCCGCCGCCCTGGAGGCGAGCTTCGCCTTGCGCGAGCGCTTCGGCCGGGTGGCGATCACCGGCCTGATGGTGCTGCGCCAGCCGGAGGGCGGCCGGCGGGCCCGCGTCGGCGGCCCGAACTGGACCCGCCGCCGCCTGTTCGAGCAGGTCCAGCGGCACGACGCCGACTTCGTCCTGCTGCGCCAGGCGCGGCGTGAGTTGGAGACGGAGGTCTGCGACGGGGCGGCCGGCCAGGCCTGGGTGACGCGGTTACGTCACCATCCGCTGCGGTGCCGGTGGCTCGCCCAGCCGTCGCCGTTCGCGGAGAGCTGGACCCAGGCCGCCCTCGGCGGCGTCGAGGTGGTCGAGACGCCGGAGGAGACGCTGCGCCGGCTGCACGCGGCGCTCATGGCCCCGGGGGCGACGCCGTGACGCGCGTCCTCGGTGACTGGCTGCTCACCCCTCAGCGGGCCGCCCTGCACGAGCCGACGGCGACGCTCGTCATTGCCGACGTCCACCTCGGCTACGGCCGGTCGCGGCAGTCGCGCGGCGACGCGGTGCCGGAGGTGCTCGTCGCCGACGTGCTGGCCCCGCTCTCGCCGCTGGTCGGGCGCGGGGCGCGCCGTCTCCTCGTCGCCGGCGACCTGTTCGAGGCCGGCTACGCGGCTTCCCTTGCCGACCAGCTGACGACATGGTGTCAGCGTATCGGGTTGGAGGTGGTCGGCCTCGTGCCAGGCAACCACGACCGGCTCACCGCCGAGCGGCCGGGGCTGGCGCTATTCCCGGAGGGGTATCTACTCGGCGAATGGCGGGTCGTTCACGGCGACGGCGCGACGCCGGCCGGGCCGTGCGTCCAGGGGCACGAGCATCCGTGTCTGCGCGTCTCGGGCCGGGTGCAGGCGGCGTGCTACCTCGTCGGGGCGGACCGGCTCGTGCTGCCGGCGTTCTCGCGCGAGGCGGCCGGGGTCGGCGTCGCCGGCGATCCGCGCTGGCGCGGCTTCGCCGTCCACGCGATCGTCGGGGACGAGGTGCTCGACTTCGGCGAGGCGTTCGACGTGTTGGAGCGGTTGAGAGGCCGGTTCCCCACATAGCCCCCGGCTTGCCGGGGGTTCTTCGCAGCCAAGACCCCGGGCAAGCCCGGGGCTCTGTGGGGGTGGCGGATCAGTCGATGTCCTTGACGACCGTCTCCGAGTGCGTCACCGTCGCGCCGTCCTCGGCGTAGGTCGCCGTGGACGACTCCTTGACGCACTTGAACAGCCGCAGCACGGCCTGGAACGCCGCCATGCTGTCATCGACCGTCTTCTTGTCGGCCTTCTCCTGGGCGAGGACCTGGCGGATGCCGAACTCGGCCCACGGGGAGAAGACGTCGAGCAGGGCGTTCATGTCGGCGTACGACCCGCCCGACAGCGGCTTGTCGATCCGGGCCGCGAGCGGGCCGCCGGCCGGCTTGAACGGCTTGCTCGCCAGCAGGCGCGTCGCGTGCTCCGCCGACGCCGCGATGACGAAGACGTCCTTGCCGACGCCGAACGTCGGCTGGACGCGCTTGTCCAGCGGCGTCTCGCCGAGCGGGTAGAAGTAGAGCGCGTCGTTGCCGACGGCCTTCTTCTCCGGCAGCGGCAGTTCCAGCGCCGGCGGGATGTTCGCCTCCGGGACGATCCGGCCGAACTCGCTGATCGCCTCGTTGATGAGCTTGCGGTACTCGTTCATCGCCTGGACGAACTTGCCGCTGTCCGACAGGCCGGTCAGGATGCCGATTTCGAGCATCGGCATCTCCTTGTCGAAGGCGACGCCCTTGACCCACTCCTTGCTCGCCCACTTGCCGTCGACGACGAAGCCGGACTGGCCGTCGGCCGTCGCCGGGTAGAGGAGCGTCGTCGTCACGGTGTCGAACTTCTTCGCCAGGGCCTCGACCGCCTTCGTCGCCTCGGCGAAGCGCTTCTTGTTGTCGTCGTCGGGGATGTTGTCCGCGGCGAGGGCGGTCAGGTGGCCGTACGCCGTGCGGGCGAATTGCGCGACCGCCTTGTAGCTCTCGACCTCGCCCTTGGTCCGGCCGACGACGGCCAGGATCGGCTTCTCGCCGACGTGGTTGAACAGCGTCAGCGGCTTCGACCCGTCCGCGGCGGGGTACTTCGTCCAGTCGTAGGCGAAGCCCTCCGTGCCGCGCGCGGTCAGGAAGTTGAACGACAGGGCCGCCCCGTACGTCGGCTGGACGCCCTTCATGCCCTTGACCAGCGCCTCGACGTCCTTGAGGATGGCCGCCTTGCGCTCCTCCGGCAGCGGCGCGACGGCGAGGCCGGCCTTGGCCAGGTCGAGGAGCTTGTCGAACTGCTCGACGTTGCCGGCGCTGAGCTTGGTCAGGTAGCTCTTGCTCGAGTAGTTGACGTCGGTCAGCTTGTTCGAGCCGGCCTTCGCCAGCAGCTTGAATTCCGGCGCGTCCTTCAGCAGCGGGCCGGCGCCGCTCAGCTTGGCGATCTGTGCGGTCGAGGGGCCGACGCCGAGGACGAGGTAGCCCTCGTGGACGCCCAGCGACACGGTCAGCGTCAGCTGCTTGAGCTTGGCTGCCAGGTCGGCGAACTCGCCCGCCTTCTGCTCCAGGTCCTTGATCGGCACCCGCTCCCACGGGACGAGCGACCCGTCGAGGTTGACCGTCAGCAGGTTGCTCTTGCCGACCGTCGTCCGCTTGAGGCGGCCCTGCAGCGGGGGCGGGGCCTGCTTCAGCGCCTGGGTGCCGAGCTGCTCGAGCATGCCGATCAGCTTCTCGGCCCGGGCGGCGTCCTTGACCTTGAAGCCGATCGTGAAGTCGGGCACCTTGACCAGGTCGAGGTGGGCGGCGAGGCCCTTCAGGGCGTAGTACGCCTGGATCTCGCTCGGGTCGAGGCCGCCGCCCTTGCCGTCGAGCATGGCCATCAGCGGGCCGTACTGGACGTTGTTGTAGACGGTCATGGCGAGCTGGATCGTCCCGCCGAGGGCGTCGCTGCCGTAGAGGAAGACCTCGTCGGAGACGGCGTCGGTCAGCGTGGCGACGACGTCCTTGCCCAGGGGCGATTCGAGGAACTGGCGCACCTGGGCGAGTTCGCCCTTGTCCTTGTTGAACTCGTCGTGGGCCTTCTTCAGGTTCGCCTGGACCTGGGGCAGGTTCCAGACGGCCTGGAAGGCCTTGCTGTTGACCAGGAGATCGACCTGCTCCTTGTTGCGGAGCATGGCGGAGTAGAAGCCGGCGTCGGCGGGCACCAGCCCCAGGGACGTGTCGGCCGCCTGGGCCGACGTCCCCACGAGGACCGCCACGGCCAATAGCGCGGCCCGGGTCGTCCGCTGCCATAGCCTCTGTACCATTCGTTTCCCCTTACCTCAGGATGTCGGACGTGCGTTGGGTCGGGACGGGCGTCCCCCGTCAGTCTATTCGCCGGGACGGCGGCGGCATTGGGCTTCCGGAGCCCCTCTCCCCCCGCCTTTGCGGGGGGAGAGGGGTTGGGGTGAGGGGGGAGTGGGCCGGCCGGGGTGACAATGCTCACCCACCACGAACAGCCCCCGCCCCCCTCACCCCCGGCCCCTCTCCCCCCGCAAAGCCGGGGGGAGAGGGGAGGAAGACTGCCCCGGCATTACTCGGCTTGCGCCGGCGGGGTTTCGTCCGCCGGCTCGGCCGGCAGGGGGTTGTGGGCGTAGACGAGGTCCTCCAGCGGCTTGCCCTCGATCAGGTGCTGCTGGACGAACTGCGGGATCCGGTCCACGGTCAGGTCGTGGTACCACGTCCCCTCCGGGTAGACGACCGCCTGCGGCCCGTGGCAGCAGATCCGCAGGCAGCCGACGCGCGTCCGGTAGCAGGCGTTCTCGCCCTCCAGCAGGCCCTTCTCCTTGAGGAGCTTCTTGAGCAACTCCCACGCCGCGTTGCCGGCCTCCTCGGTGCAGCACTTCGGCCCCATGCAGAGCAGGACGTGGCGCTTGTACGCCCCGA